>MDSY01007497.1_pt1 | contig 37734 bp, 27 predicted proteins | sample 811131 | NCBI WGS metagenome assembly MDSY01 (sample SAMN05326643, study PRJNA326480) | marine metagenome | isolation source: seawater | place: Atlantic Ocean: South West | collected 2010
AACTTAAAGCCATTTATTACTATTTCTAAACCATCTAAATATTCAGAAACCATTAGAACTCTACCATTGCTTGAATAATTCGTCCAAATACCATATTTCCTTCCATTTTTAAATATTCCATACTTCATTAATACTCCAGTTTCATACCAAAATAAATGCTCTCCTATAGGTATGCCATTTTGAAAACTACCTTTGAATATTATCTGTTTATTCTTATAATAACTTATCCATTCACCATTTTTGTTACCATTGATAAAATAGCCTGTTGATGTAAAATTACCATTGATATAAATCCATTCACCAATTTCGTAATCTTCCTTATAATGCCCTTTAATTATAACTTTACCCGTATCATTATAAGCTATGAATATTCCATCATACAAACCTTGAAAATAATTAATCTCTTCACAAATACCACCATGGTTAAAATACTCCTTCCATAAACCATCTTGTTTTCCGTTTAGTGCATAAATACCTTCATTTTCTAATAGTCCGTTTTTATAAAAATACTTCCAATAACCAATTTTTATACCATTTATAAATTTTCCTTCTGCACGTTTCTTACCAGAATCATAATATAAATTCCATTTTCCATCTTTTTTACCATTTTTCTTAACTATTCCACTACCTATAATAATTCCATTTTTATATATTTTTGAGGACTGTACATTCCCTTTTTCATCATATTTTCTATGAACACCGTGTGGTTGTTTTTTTTCATTATATCCACCTGATTCAGAAATTAAACCATTTGAACCTAAGGTTTTTTTAAAATTAATTTTTTTTAATTCTTTAAAGTCTTTTAATAATAAGCCATTATTATATTTATTAACTAAAATTAGTTTACCGTATTCATTGTAAATTTTTTCAATACCATTTTTAAATCCCTTAATATAATTTACCTCTTCTCTTAATATTTCATTATCAAATTTAACCCATTTACCCGTGCGTTTTCCAACTTCATCTTTTCGGTTTACGATAAATTTCACATAATTTCCATTTTTATAATTCCACCAAGTTTGTTCTAATCCGTTAATATTATATTCAAAGGCATAGTTATATTTTTCACCTGATTTAAACTGTATTTTAATTTTTAAATCACCAGATTTAAAAAACTGTTTAAATAAATGAATTGTATCTGCTTTGAAAAGTTCAGTTTTAAAAACAGAAGAGTCTTTATTAAAAGTTGTGCGAAAACCATTTTTTAAGCCGTTTAAATACTCAACAGTTACTGAAATCAGTCCATCATTATCATAGAACTTCCATAATGAATCTAATTGAAAATTATTACGATTGCCTTCTGACTTTAGATTACCATCCTTATAATAATTCTTCCAATAACCCTCTGGACGTCCATTTTTAATTAAACCTTCACTTGAAATATTACCGTTAGGATACTTAAAAACATTATATCCTTCTAAAATTTGACTAAAAGCCGAAACAGAAAACAACAACAAAATGATTGTAATTAAACCACAACAATTATATTGTAAATTTTTATTTAAAAATCTGTAAATCAATTTATTATAAACCCAGTTTTTCACTTATATCAAGCATTTTTATAATTGGCTTTTTTGCTGCTTCAATTAAATTATCGTCCAGCGTTAATTCAGGTGCTTCATACTTCAAACAATTATATAGCTTCTCAAGCGTATTTAAGCGCATATGAGGGCAATCATTGCACGCACATGTGTTAGTAGGTGGAGCAGGAATAAAAGTCTTCTGAGGGGCGTCCTTTTGCATTTGATGAAGTATACCACTTTCTGTTGCAACGATAAAAGTTTCACATTTACTTTCTCTAGAATACCTTAACAGCGCTGCTGTAGATCCAATAAAAGTTGCATGTTCTAATAGTTCAGCTTCACATTCTGGATGTGCAATAATCTCAGCACCAATATGTTCTGCTTTTAATTTAATTATTTTTTCAAGTGAAAAAATTTCATGAACTACACAACTTCCGTCCCAAATAGCCATTTTCCTGCCAGTTTTCTTTTCTAAATAAGCACCTAAATTTCTATCTGGACCAAAAATAATCTTTTGATCATCAGGTAAACTTTCAACAATCTGAACTGCATTTGTAGAAGTGCAAACGATGTCTGTTAGAGCTTTAACATCAGCAGAACAATTTACATAAGAAATTACAATATGATCTGGTCTTTCTGCTTTAAACTTTGCAAATTCATCTGCAGGGCAGCTTTCAGCAAGTGAACAACCTGCTTTAAGATCAGGTAACAAAACTTTTTTATCAGGGCTTAAAACTTTTGCTGTTTCCGCCATAAACTCAACTCCTGCAAATAAAATTATATCAGCATCTGTTTTAGCTGCTTTTTGAGCAAGAGCCAAACTATCACCAACAAAATCTGCTATATCTTGAATATCGCCTTCCTGATAGTAGTGAGCAAGAATAATAGCATTCTTTTTTTTCTTTAATTTATCAATCTCCAAAAATAAATCCAAAGATGGATCAATTTCTCTTTCTAAAAAACCTTTTTCCTCTAACTCGTTTAAATTATCTTGACTAATCATATATTATATATTCTTTCTTTTTAAATAAAATATGTTATTATATATATTCGGTTCATAAGTCGGATTTCTTTTTTAATATTTTCTTGTATGAACAATAAATATAAGTTTAGTAACTTGTTTTAAACATTTAATTATTCTTTAAGCTGATGATTATCAATTTTATATACAGTTTTAAACAAAATAGCTAATTAATATTATTGTTAGCTTAATTTACGTTTTTAACGGTGTTGATTTAGTCAATTATTTGTTAATAGCTTTTTGTAAGTATCTACAAATTTAGCTTGCAAATTTCAAATTATCGTTGATATGGGCTTTTTAAGTGTTAATTCCTAAAATAAAATATAAAATCAATTCACACTTTAGTTTAGTAGTTCACAGTTTTTGTGTTAATAACTAGAGTAATAAACAAGCTGATTTATAACTAGTTATAATTTTTTAAACATTTTGTTTTTAAGAGTGTTGAAATCGTTATTTTTTTTCTTTTTAAAGCATTAATTTTTTAAAATACAAAACTAAAACAGTACTATTTTTTAAAATTATAACAGTTTTTATTAGTCAGTAAATCAATAACTTAAAATAGATTATATAAAGTTTTTAATTATATTAATATTAAATAAAGTACAAATACTTTTATTGGAAATTTAATTGTAAAAAATAATTTCAAAGTTTAAAATTTAAAGGAATGTAAGTAAAAAGGGTTACAGGCTATGATTAGTTAATATATTCAATAAAAGAATTAGAACTTTTTTAAACAAACATTCGGTTAAAAAGTATTGGTAATTAACCCTAAATAAGGGTTTAACTGTTAATATATTCGTTAAAAAGTAAATTATACTTTAAAAGCTCAATCATAAATAATAGTTTTTTTAAAAAAACGACCTTAATAAGGTGCTAATATATGTATTACTATAATTTAAGTTATTAAAATAATTAATATTGAGTAATTATTCAGAGAATGGAAAATAAAAATGACGAAGAGCAAGAAAACAACATTAATAATTTAAGCTCAAATGAAACAATTAGTCCTGTTCAAATAGGTGTAAATAAAAAAATAGTAGATACTAGTTTAGGATCTAGTTTTAAGGTTTTTATATCTAAACTCTGGAAGTTTGCACAAGACACCTTAAGTTTTGCAGAAGAGGTAGATAAAAAAGCTGCCGTTAAAATGATTAAAAATGAAATTCAAGTTAAAGGTTTTAATATTTGGATTCTTATATTTTCAATAATAATAGCGAGTATAGGTTTAAATACTAATTCAACAGCTGTTATAATTGGCGCGATGTTGATATCTCCATTAATGGGGCCTATTATGGGAGTTGGTTTATCCCTAGGAACAAACGACTGGGGAACATTAGTAAAATCGTTTCGATCACTTTTAATTACTGTAGGTGTTAGTTTAGCATCAAGCACATTATACTTTTTAATAACACCATTTGGAGAGGCTGGAGATGAACTTTTAGGTCGGACACACCCAGAACTGCGTGATGTTTTTATCGCAATTTTTGGTGGTTTAGCAGGTATAATGGCAAACACACGAAATAAGGCGACTAACGTAATTCCAGGAGTAGCAATAGCTACTGCTTTAATGCCACCATTATGTACTGCTGGTTACGGCATAGCCACGGGGAATTGGAAGTTTTTCTCTGGTGCTTTTTATTTATTTCTTATTAATAGTGTTTACATAGCACTAACCACATTTATTGTTATTAGATACCTAAAGTTTCCGCTTGTTCATTTTATGGATGAGAAAAAAGAAAGGCGATTTAAAAAGTATATATTGATTTTCTCAATATTATTAATTGTTCCAAGTATCTATACATTATATAAATCTTATCAAAAGAATAATTTTGAAACAAGCGCTCAGGAATTTGTTAATGAGCATTTTGAAGCAAGATCAATGCATAAATTTAATATTGATTTCAATGAGGGAAATCCTTTAATAGAGGTTATATTATTAGGAAAGGCTAAATATGAATTTCAAGAATATTCTAAGTGGTTAGAGAACTTTGGATTGTCTCCAAAAGAAGTTAAACTGGAAATATCTGAGGATACTAGAATTGATGATATTTTATCTGAAATGGAGAGTGAAAAGTATAAAGGATCAAGATATTTTGAAGACAATTATAAAGTAAGTTTACAACAAATTAAGATACTTCAAGACGAAAATGATTCTTTAAATAAAAGCTTAATTGTTTTACAATCAGATACCATACCTTTTATTCAAATATCTAAAGAATTAAAAAGTTTATTTACATCAGTTAAGGAATTTGAATATGGAGTTTATAAAACAACTGATTTTAAAACAACAAAAGAGGTTCCGACTTTTCACTTGTATTGGAAAAAACGCACAAATAGAACTAGAGTAGAAGAGAAAAAGATTAAAGCTTGGTTAATACAAAGGCTTAAGTTAAATGATGTAAGGGTAGTTAGTTTTTAATGATAGTAGTTGATTCAGTAGTAATTATCGGAACAGTCCAGATAAAAAGCAACAATAATGTTGTTAAAATGTTTACTAAAACAAACGGATTACAATCGGTATATGTTTCTGAAGGAACTAAAAAGAAAGCTGCAAAAAATGCAGTATTACAGCCCCTAAGTATTTGTCAAGTTAAATATATAACGAATAAAAACGCTTCTTTACCTAATTTGAAAGAGGCAATTATAGAGCTACCGCTTTTAAATATCCAAATGGATGTATTTAAAAGTACAATAGCATTGTTTATTGCAGATTTTTTAACGCAAGCAATCCCGAAAGACAATGAAGAAGGTTTTTATGATTTTCTTGTAAGTTCAATTCAAATATTTAATGAAATCAAAGAAGGAAGTTCTAATTATCATTTAGCATTTTTATTAAAGATGAGTAAATGGTTGGGAATACAACCTACGCTCAATAAAGAAAAAAACAATTATTTCGATTTACAAGAAGGACTGTTCTTGGACGTAGTTCCCAATCACCCTTATTATTTATCACTTTTCGAAACACAAGTTTTAGCGCAATTTTTGGTTCAAGGGTGGACCGAAATAGGTCAAGTAAAATTAACGGGGATTCAACGTAGAAAGTTGTTAAATAGTATAATTCATTATTACATATACCATGTTCCTGGATTTAAAAAACCAAAATCATTAACTATTTTAGAGGAAGTATTTAGCTAATGAAATATTTTTTAACGTGTATTGGATTGGTTTTAGGATTAACATGTTTTTCCCAAGTAATAACAATTTACACCTCTGATTCAGTTCCGTTAAATCGTGTTTTGGTAGCGAATCTAACAATGGATGAGTCTGTTTTTTCCAACGAAAAAGGAGAAGCTGATTTAACAATTTTTCAAGACAAGGAAGAGAATGTACAATTAATACATCAGGGATTTCAAACTATTATATTTCCAAAATATTTTTTACTAAAATTAGGTAATATATATCTGCAAAAAAGTTCAAGTGAAATAGCCCTTGTTGAGGTTTCTATAAGTGCTAAAACGAAAGAATCAACGTATGAATTAATAACCCAGTCCAAATCAATTACAAAAGAAAACATTCAAGAAAAAGCGCCGGGAACTGTTGCTGATATGCTTGAAGGCACAGGCCAGGTTCAAGTACAAAAAAGTCAATTAGGAGGGGGTAGTCCAATTTTAAGAGGTTTTGAAGCAAGTAGGCTTTTATTGGTAGTTGACGGCGTTAGAATGAATAATGCTATTTATAGAAGTGGACATATGCAAAACGCTATATCAGTAGACCCAAACCTATTGGCAGGAATAGAAGTTGTTTTTGGACCAAACTCTCTTATTTATGGCAGTGATGCTTTAGGCGGTGTGATACACTTTAAAACTAGAAACCCTAAATTTAAGATGGATTCAACAAATATTATTAAAGTGGACGGTTTGCTTAGGTATCAATCGGCTTTAAATGCAAAAGTGGCTAACATAAACTTTCAAAATGGAACAGAAAGGTTTGCTTATTTTTTGGGTATTACCAGGAGTGAGTTTGGAGATTTAAAAATGGGGAGTAACCGTTTTCATGGTTTTCGTGATTATGGGCAAATTAAAAATTATGTAACACGCATAGATAACAGAGATACAATAATGGATAATAAAAACCCAAATGTAGTTTTTGGATCAGGTTATGAGCAAACCGATTTAATTTGGAAGGGAATTTATAAAGCAAATCAATTCACAAACTATAAGCTTAATTTTCAGCACTCAACTACATCAAATGTTCCGAGGGTTGATAAGCTAAATGAATATCAAAATAATGAATTAAAATTCGGAGAATGGGATTATGGACCGCAAAACAGAAGTCTAATTTCTTTAGCATCTGAATCAAAAAAACCTACAAAACTATTTAACTATAATCAGACAATTTTGGCTTTTCAGTTTATAGAAGAGGATCGATTAAGCAGGGCCTTCCAGTCTGATATTTTGGAGCAAAACAACGAAGATGTTTCTGTATATTCTTTTAATTCCGACTTCATCAAATTTATAGATTCAACAAAAAAATTCAAATTAAATTATGGACTTGAAGGACTATTCAACAACGTAGAGTCATCAGGAACTGCTCTAAATATTAAAACTCAAGAAACAGGTTTTTTAACATCTCGTTATCCTGGTGGAGGGTCTACCCTTTTATCTGTTGCAGCTTATTTAGCAGTTCAAAAAAAGATAAAAAACCACCTAATAAAAGGAGGTGGCAGATATACGAGAGCTAAGATAATATCTAAATTCGATACAAATGAAGTTGTTAATTTACTTTCAATAAGTCACAAATCTCTAATTTCTCAAGCAATTACTTCGTCTTTAGGGTATGTTTACCATAAAGCAAACTACAAGCTTTACAGCTCGATTTCCTCTGCTTTTAAATCTCCAAATGTTGATGATTTTGGTAAAATATTTGAGAAAAAAGGAGACTTAACAATACCAAACCCACAACTTAAGCCTGAAACTTCTGTAAATTATGAAATCGGAAGTAATTTTATTAGTAAATACTTCGATTTTGATATTGCAGGATACTTCACACAGGTTTTTAATTTAATGACAAAATTACCAACTTTCATTAATGGAAACTCAACACTGGAGGTGAATAATGAATTATTAAGATTAGTAAGTATTCAAAATAGTGGAACAGCAAATATTTATGGCGGTTTTGGAGCGGTTAGGCTTAAGATAAATGAAAGGCTTAATTGGTATTCAACAGTAACATTAACTCAGGGTTATTATGTTAAAAGGAATGGTTTTGTTGGACACATTCCCCCTGCTTATGGAAAAACGAGTTTAAGTTATAAATTAAAGAAGTTAAAGTTGTCAGTATACTCAAGGTTTAGTAAACGAAAAAAATGGCACACCTTTAACCTTTTAAATGATAATCCAGATGAGGCTATTGATAATTTTGGATCTCCAGGATGGTTGACATTAAATCTTTCAATGTTTGCTTACATTTCCAATGATTTGAAAATTCAATTGTCTGCTGAAAATTTAATGAATACCCATTACAAAACATTTGCATCAGGAATAAGTGCTCCTGGACGAAATTTTATAGCATCTTTTTATTTTAAATTCTAATCTGCTTTTTTATATTTAGAGCAACTTCATTTTTTGCTAAATTTTATGAAGTTCAAAATAACACTTAATTTAAAGAAGAGAATGGGCCTAAGGTTTCTTTTTTCGTTTATCACCATTTCATACAGTTTGTTTGCTCAAAACTTTGCTGTTTTACACTGGAATAATGAATATTCAAAAAGTATAAACTACTCGTCTGTGAAAAATGAAAACAAGGACTCTGTAGAAATATTTTACTTTTCACACCTAGATAACGAAGCTTCTACTGAATTTAGAAATTTTACGGCTTTTGTATCAAATGGAGAAAATGAAATTAAAAGTTTTGAAAAAACAGACACACTCAAAACATTCAAAACAGCTTCTATCAGATTGTTTTACTTGAAAGAGTCTTATTTTATAGAGCAACAGTTTAGTTTTATGGAGGATGAGGAGTTTGAAGAGGTTGGTGATGATTTTATGAATTCAAAAAGAGATTCGATTTCAGGTCTTTACCCTAAGAAAATACTCCAAGAAAACTACTATTGGGTGGGTAAAAACCTTGATTTTAATGGGAAAAATCTTGGTGTTTTAGTTGAAAGAAACACCAAGGACGAAAAAATGTTAGAGCTTGAAAAAACGTTTTTATTGGATTTTATGGAAACTTCAAGATTTACTAATTTTGACGCGCACAAGTTCTATTCTAATAATCCAAAAAAGACAGAAAAATCTGTCTTTTCATTAATGAAGAGCACCTTTGAATTTATTTTAAACAACGACACGGCTGCTTTTTTTCAAAGGATAATTAACTACAATGATTATACAGGCCTATCAAATACACGAAATAAGCCTTTAGATGAATTAAAGAGAGAGTGCTATGAAATATTTGATAAAGCATATTTAAATTTCAAAAAAGATAGTCTCCTAATTAGTTTAGACAACTCTTTAAGCGACTTAAACTATAGGTTTTTTGTTAAAAAAAACCAGTTATCAAACCAAAAATATCTTGTACAACTTCATATATCGGTATCAAAAAATCAAGTAATTATTATTGAAGGGAAAGTTGAAACAGTTTTAAGAGGTTTGGTTTTTCAGCAAGAACCGTCTGTTTTCATTGATTCGATAAGCAGTAACCCGTTTAAAACTAACTTTTTAATCTTAAACGACAGCTTAAACATCTATAAAAACAAAAAGCTTTATGAATTATTAAATGGTTTAGCTGGAGAAATTAGAAATTGGTCTGTTGAAAGCAAGGCTTTGGTGCTACATTTAGAAAAAGGCGATTTAATAGTTAAGTTAAAAGGAAGTTTAAAGTCGGAAAATATAAAAGACTTTGATGCCTACATAATTAAGTCGGTTAAGCTATTTGAAAACGAATCACCCAGTTTGATTTTAAAAAAACACTCACCTTGAATTAGTTGCTTTTTATTAGTGTTGTAGTAGTAAATTGGCAGAGTGTAGAATACTAAATCTTTTGTTTTAGGGTTATACGGGCTCTAAGCCTAAAGCTTACCTTAGTAATCATGTTTGTTTTCTTGAGCTTAAAGTTGGTCAAATAGTGAACTGTAAATAAAAAAGACAGAGACTGTAAAACAGAAACGTTTTAGTTTTATAAACTGTCTAAAGTGCCGTTTTTCCTACTTTAGGAATAGCCTCAATTAGGAGTTTCGTATATTCAGTTTTTGGGTTTTCGTAAATATTGTCACACTCACCGTACTGCTCAATCTTTCCTTGTTTATTCATCACAACCATTCTGTCACACATGTATTTAATTACTGACAAATCGTGTGATATGAAAATATATGTTAACCCAAAATCATGTTTTAGCTCATTTAGAAGGTTTAATACTTGCGCTTGAACAGAAACGTCTAATGCGGAAACACTTTCATCGCATATGATGAATTTTGGCTCCATGGCTAAAGTTCTTGCAATGCAAACGCGCTGGCGCTGACCGCCACTGAACTGATGGGGATAATTGTTAAATTGATTTTTTGATAACCCAACTTTTTTAAGAATATCGACAGCTTTTTCCTTTCGTTCTTTATCGGAGCTTAAAATTCTGTGAACCTTCATGGGTTCCATAATTGACGCCCCTATTGTCATTCTTGGGTTAAGTGATGAATACGGATCTTGGAAAATTATTTGAACATCTCTTCTAAATTCAGACAATTCATTTTTGTTCATTTTTAACACATCCTTTCCTTTATAGATGATTTCGCCTGAAGTGGTGGGAGTTAGTTGGACAATTGATTTGCCCGTAGTTGTCTTTCCGCAACCACTTTCTCCAATTAATCCAAGCGTTTCGCCTGGGTAAACCTTAAAGGAAATGTCATCGACGGCCTTAACCCATGACTTGGTTTTGCCCCAGTAATTCTTACTTAAGGGGAAATAAGTTTTTAAATTTTTAATTTCTAATAACGGACTTTTACTATATATGTACTTATGACTGTTTAATCTTACTTCGTTGCTTAAAGTAAGTTTAGAAATAAAGTCAGGAATTGAATCAATTTTTGACGACACTTTTCCATTTTCATCTATATTCATAAAGTCTGGTACAGTGGGTAATTTAGAATACCTAACATCAAGTGGTGGTCGGCAAGCAACTAGACCTTTTGTATATGGATGTTTAGGATTATTAAAGATATCTTCAACTTTACCTTGTTCTACTATTTTTCCCTTATACATTACAACTACTTTGTGGGCCAGTTCGGCTATGACTCCTAGATCATGGGTAATGAAGAGGATTCCCATTTTAGTTTCGTTTTGCAGATTTTTTATTAAGGTTAAAATCGTCTTCTGAACAGTTACATCAAGTGCTGTAGTTGGTTCGTCGGCAATAAGTAAACGTGGACCACAGCTAATGGCTATTGCTATCATTACTCTTTGTTTTTGACCTCCCGAAATTTGGTGCGGGTATTGATTAAAAATAGCTTCTGGTCTAGGCAGTTCAACTTTTTTAAAAAGCTCAATAGTAATTTTTTTAGCTTCTTGTTTGCTCACTTTTTTATGTAAAACAATTGCTTCTACAACTTGGTTGCCACAGGTGTAAACGGGATTTAAAGAGGTCATGGGTTCTTGAAAAATCATACTCATTTCACTCCCTCTAATACTTCTTAATACTTCCGCATCAAGCTTAGTTGTATCTAAGGTTTCCCCGTCGGATTTTGTAAGTAGAATTTCACCGTTAGTGATTTTTCCAGGAGGCGAAGATATTAACCCCATAGCGCTTAGGCTCGTGACAGACTTTCCAGATCCTGATTCACCAACTACCCCAACTATTTCACCTTCCGAAATTGAAAAACTAACACCGTTTACTGCTTTAAACGAATCTTTATCGCCTGTAAACTCAGTTACTAAATCTTTAATTTCAAGGATGTTTTTGGACATGCTACTAAAATAGTAATTACACGCTTTGGTTTTTAAAAGTATTGGCTTTTTTCATCCGTTAATTTGTATTACTCAATGCTTAAATATTTTTTTAAATAAACCGTGTAAGAATTGACCTAACAGAATTTGAGTATCCCTCGCCAAATAAATTAACATGAACTAACAATGGATATAACTGATAGAGCGGTATCCTTTCTTTCCAATTTTTTTCCAAAGGATTTTCGGAGTTATACGCATCATAAAATCTAGAATTAAAACCCCCGAAAAGCAGTGTCATTGCAATATCCATTTCCCTATGGCCATAATAAACAGAAGGATCTATTAGCCAAGGTGTTTCATTCTTTCCTGCGATATAATTACCACACCATAAATCACCATGTAAAAGAGCTGGCGCTTCTTTTGGTAACAATTGCTCTAGTTTCCCATAAAGCGTCTCAAAACTTCTATAAACACTCTTTAAATAACCAGAATCAATTGCAGTCTTCAACTGTGGCTCAAGTCTTCTTGTTATGTAAAATTCGGTCCATGAATCACATTTATTATTAAGTTGGGGAAGGGCTCCAATGTAGTTGTCGAAATTGAGTCCAAAAGTTGTTTTAGTAGAAGTGTGCATTTGACTTAATTGACAACCAAATACTTCCCAAAAGTTATTTGTTTTTTCACCTTCTTCAATATATTCGAGTATTAAATATCTTAATTCATTGTATTCGCCTTCAAAAACTGGTTGGGCAGAAAGTATGTTTTTACTTTTTGATAATTCGTTTAGTCCAAGTTGCTCTGTTTTAAAAAAATCATGAAATTTTGTGTTTGAGTTAATCTTAACAACCCATTTATTCTTAATAGATTGAAGTAAATAAACCTCATTAATATTCCCACCTTTAATAAGATTTTGAGATAAGATTTTATGTTTTAGTTTGATTGAGATGTTTTGTAGGAAGTCTTTTGATAACATGAATTAAAGTTAATAAATCATGATTTACGTTAATCATCAATAATTTACCATCTATCCAATTATGATTTTATAAAGTAGTAAATAGCATTAATTTTACTTTTAAAGTAATTGATTATGAAAAAGGTTTTGGTAACAGGAGGAACGGGATATTTAGGAAGTTGGATAGTTAAAAACCTACTTGAAAAAGGCTACGATGTACAGTTGCCTGTAAGGGATAAATTCAAGACTTTTAAATACGACAACCTAATTAATATAGCGAGTAGTGCTGCCGGATCTTTAACTATTTGGGAGGCTGATCTGTTAAAAGAGGGTTCATATATGGAACCTATGAAAGACTGTGAAATAGTATTTCACACAGCTTCTCCATTTAAATTAAACGTCAAGGATCCTCAAAAGGAATTAATTGATCCTGCTTTAATAGGAACGAAAAACGTTTTGAGTTCAGTTAATAAAACCCAATCTGTTAAAAGACTGGTTCTAACAAGTAGCGTTGCCGCTATTTATGGAGACAATATTGATATGGGTTACCAAGGCTTAAAGCAATTTGATGAAAGCCATTTTAATTCCTCTAGTTCGCTCCATCATCAGCCTTACTCGTTTTCAAAGACTCAGGCAGAAAAAACTGCTTGGGATATGGTTAATATTCAGAAAAGGTGGGATTTAGTTGTTATAAATCCAGGTTTTATAATGGGACCTGTTTTAAGTAAATCGTCAAGTTCTGAATCAATTATTTTTATGAAAGATATTATTGAGGGAAAGTTTTCTGTTGGCGCACCAAACTTATCTATTGGTTACGTAGATGTAAGAGATGTTGCTTTAGCTCATATTCTTGTCGCAGAAAGACAAAAAGCAAATGGTCGCCATATTTTAGTAAACGAAACGTATAAAGTTTTTCAAGTAACCAATATTGTTAAAGACCTTTTTGGGAACATGTTTAATTTGCCAAAATCTGAAGCGCCTAAATGGTTAATGGTTTTAATTGGCCCTTTATTTGGTGTTACAAGAAAATTCATCAAACGAAATATAGGTTATCCAATAGCTTTCAATAATTCAAAGAGTAAAAAAGAATTGGGTATGCGATACACCCCCATGAAAACAACAATTAAAGACATGATTGATTCTATTCAGAAATAACAATATCAGAAGTTCCTGAAATATAAACGACATGACAACAGTCATGACCAACTTTAAAGTCTTCCTTTACTTTTTCAATTCCTGAAATATATCCATAAAAAGTAACATCGGTTCCTTCTTTGACTATATTTTCTTTTTCTGAGTCAGAAATCAACTTGTAAATTCCTTCGGAATTATCTGTTATAACCTCCGAGAACAACACAGAGTTGTCGCCGCTTTTCTTCACAACAACACTATCAAGATCAACCACCAATCCTTCTGTATTCTTTACAGAAACTTGTTTTGTAGTAAAAATTTGTGTGCAGGCTAATCCTTCAATATCGCATTCTGTTACTTCTTCTTTACATCTCGAAAAGAAGACTGTTGAAATGCATAATGCTACTAAAAAGCTAATTTTTTTCATATTATTGTTTTTTACGTCGAATTATTTTTGTGAAAGGGTTTTTATCGTATTAGAGTAATCTCTCCTCCTTTTTCGCCATGTTTATTGTTGTAGAACAATACTTTCGCTTGGTAAACAAAGGTTTCCATGTCTTGTGCACTTCCTTTGTAAACTCCGTTCCAACCTTGATTAATATCATTTGTTTCAAAAACCATTTCACCCCACCTATTGTATATTCTGAAATATATTAACTCTTGAATTCCGTGACCTTTGACATAAACAATGTTGTTTTCCCCTGCGCCGTCAGGAGTAAAGGCCGAAGGTACATCAACAGTATATTTGTCTTCAACACAAACAGTATATCTGTCAACCTTTGGAAAACATCCAAGAGGGTCGCTGTAAGCTACTTCATATTCAATTGAATCAACCTCTTCGGTAATTGTCACTGTTTGAACAGCACACTCCTCACAAACCAAGAAATCAGTTGGTCCAACAGTCCAATCATATGTATAACCAGGCCCGTAATCAAAACCTATTGTTGCAGATTCTCCAATAATAATACATTCTCTTTCTTCAATTAAATCTTGTTCTTCAATGACTGTTACAGTTGATTGAGCAGTCTCCCAACAGCCATTTGTATCGGTTCCTGTTACCGTATATGTAACTGTTTGATCGGCAAAAGCAAAACTGGCACTTGAATCTGGATAGAAAATTTCAACAGGATCATTCCACGAATAAGTAATACCACCTGAGGCGGTAATTAATGCCGAGTCACCAAAACACATGTCAGCGTCTGTTGCTGAAATAGTTGGACGAGGAAGAATTTCTAACGATCTAAACATTGTGTCTTTACAACCCGTTACAGGGTCGTTTAAGGTTAACATAACGGAGTATACCCCAGTACCAACGTTTGCATATGATTGGCTGAATGGTTCTGAAGAGGTATAAGTTGTACCATTCCCAATATCCCAGAAATAAGCGGTTGAGCCTGTTGTTAATGAACTGTCGTTAAAAACCACCTCATCGTTTAGACATACTGTTGAGTCCTCAAACCCAAAGTTGGCCTCAACGTTATGAACAGAAAGAGGTTTCTTGACAGGATAATCACAGACAAAGTCTTTACTCCAAATTATTAGTGTTACAAATGTTGATCCACCTAATGGAACTTCGATATATTGATTAGATATTTCTGCATTTGAAATATTATTTGTGAAAATTGTATCTGTTCCAATTCCATTACCGAAGTCCCACTGATATGCAAAGACGTCTGTTGAATCGAATATATCAAAAGTAATTTCATCACCAACACAAATCAAATTTTCACTCAATGATATATCTGCAACAGGACCTACAATAGTAATTGTGTCAATAACGGTATCTTTACAACCATTTGATGTTTCCTCAATTAAAGTTATGTAGTAATCATCGGGTTCATTATAGTTCCAAGAAACAGATTGCGAAGGAACAATAGGACTTGACACACCAAGATCCCATGTTCTTGACCCAAAAGTCGTAACGCCAAATGTTGAAATAGAAGTGTCGGTAAAAGTTACTTGTTCAGGGTAACAAATAACACTTTCACTATCAATTGTATCGCCATTATCTGTTATTACAGAGGTAAAGCCAACAATAGGGTAGTCATCAACTAAAACATAAGCTGTTTGTGTTCTTTCCGTTAAACAACCGTTGGTATCTGTAAGCTGAACGTTTATTGTATAATTTCCTGAGGTGTCAAACTGGAATGACGGATTGAGGTCATTTGAAGAACCTTGATTACCAAAGCTCCAAACCGCAGCGCTCATTGAGTTTTCGTTATTTAAGTTAAAAGTTACCTCATCACCAACACAAATTGTACGGTCATTTACTGTAAAGTTTGAATCAGGAATAATAGGGTTTATCCTTAGTTTTTCTGTATCAACACAACCTAGCGTATCAATAACTGTTAGTTCGATATCAAAAAATGGAGTTACGTCAGTAAAAGTATGTGATGTTGTTTCGCCAATGCCTGAATTTCCGTCACCAAAATTCCAAGACCATGAAGCAATTGGAGACACACTTTTTGATGTGTCTGTAAGATTTACGGTTAAGGGCAGACATCCTGTTGTTGTGTCGGATATAAAACCAGCATAAATATCTGTTATGGTTATCGTTTTCTCCGTAGTATCTCTGCAGCCATTAATGTCATAAACCATTAATCTTATTGTGTATGTACCTGTATCCGTAATTGCCGTTGGCCAATTTGGATCATCAGACAAGTACATGTTAGATCCGTCACCAAAATCCCAACGATAAGCATTGTTACAATTCCCTTTAACATCAACCGAAAGCGCTCCAGAAGGTGTAAACGGACCAGAGCAAATCAAGGAGTCTTGATCAATAAAAGCCTCCAATAATCTAACTGTCACAATCATTGAGTCCGTATCGTTTTGACAACCAGTTGTTGAATTTGTTGAAATTAAATAAACAGTATAATCTCCCGAGGTGTCATAGGTGTGTGTTACTAAAGTGTCTGCTAAATCATTAGTCATTAAAGTGTCTCCGTCACCAAAATACCAATACATACTGTCAACTTGATCAACGGTAGCTTTAAAATTAATATCTGTAGGGTTAGCACATAGTCCGGACCACTTAAAGTATGAGGAAGGGCCGTTAACAGTTACTGCATTTGTAAATTCTTTTTCGCTAATACAACCATTATAATTAGCGAAAAAAGTTATGTCGTGTTGTCCTGCCTCATGAAAATAAGACCATTGTTGAGTTGGTTCATCTGGACAAGACTCTGAACCTCTATTTTCATCGGTAGAAAAATGGTAATAATCGATACGAGGGTCATTAGAATTATCTGATATTGTAACAGTATCACCTATACAAACCGTAGAAGGTGAGACGTTTAAATCTACGTCAATAAATTCTCCAACTTGTATTTGAATTGGAAAAGAAGTGTCTTTACATCCATTTGCGTTTTCTAATTTTAAAATAACGTCATATTCACCTGCTGTATTAAAAGTATGAGTCGCGTTTTCGGAACTGGCAGAATTTCCGTCACCAAAATCATATTCGTAGGAAACAATTGAAGAACCAGATGCTGAAGAATCTTCAAAGTTGACTGTTAATGGAGCACATCCTTGGGTAATATTTGGAGCAAAATTTGCGCTTAATGGAAAAATAGTGTCAATGACTGTCGTTGAACCCGAACAACCATAGCTGTTAGTGGCTGTTACCCTTGCTGAATAATGATACCCACCGTAGTAATAAACGGTATATTCGTCTCCACCAAAAGTATAGCAATGTTCAGGGTTTTGATCATTTGATCCGTTTCCATCACCAAAGTCATAAGACCAATTGACAATATCTAATCCATTTGCTGTGAAATCAACACAGTAAGGTTTTTCACATTGGTAGGTAGGTGTAGATGATAGTGATGGAATAACCTCTTGAACAAATACTGTTTTAGTCGTAGTATCGGCACAAGAGCCATCTGAAACACTTAAGGTTACATCATGGTTGCCAGGTGTGTTAAATATATGAAGTGGATTTTCGAGGTTAGAGGTACCGCCATCGTCAAAAGTCCATGAAAAACTTGCTCCCCCTGTTGATCCGTTGAGATAATTTACATTATCACTTAAACAAATAGTGTCGGCAACATTAATTGCCGCAACTGGATTCCCTATACTTATATTTCTTATTTGAGATCTAGAACAACCGCCAGCCTCTGTTACTGTTAAAGTTAAAGGAAAAACACCGGGTGAATTGTAGATGTGAGACCCTGGGTTTTGGTCCGTTGATGACTGCGTATCGCCAAAGTCCCACTCGTAAGTTAAGTCTGATGTGGTATTCGAACTATTCGTTGAGTTGTTACTTATTGCAACATTTAATGGAGCTGTACACGAAGAAGATGGAGATGTTGTAAAGTTTGCACTAGGAGCGTTTTGAACGGAAATGTAGTCTGTTTTAACAGCTGTTGAATCACAACCATTGTTGTCTGTTACAATTAGTGATACAGTGTAGGTTCCAATTATACTGTAGGTATGGTTTGGGTTTTGAGAATTACTTGCCGCACCATCTCCAAATGCCCATTGCCATCCGACAATATTTGATGAGCCCTGAGCCTCTGAAGAATCTCCAAATGAGGTTGAAAAGGATACACATCCACTTTCTGGACCGTCAACTAAAAAGTCAGGTGTCGGATTTCCGTGAACTGTAATTGTTTCAGTAATTGGGCCAGAACCGTCATCAAAAGTAACCGTGTAAATACCAGGATCAGCATAAATAGTCGACCCTCCTGGTTGTCCGATTGCACTTGTACCGTTACCAAAATCCCAATTCCCACTTGTTGGACTAGTAAATTGAACGCCTGTTAAAGGGGCGCAACCATTTGTTATATTTGCTGTTATTTGACCTAAAATTGTTTGACTTTGTGTAAGAAAAACAAGTATTAAAATTATAAATTTTTTCAAAATAAGACAGATTTATCTAAAACAAAAGTAACATTTTTAGTCAATTACGTAAGTTTTCGATGGAGATTCTGGATAAAATTTTATATTTGAGTTGAATTTAAGCTATGTCAAAATTTATTTCGTTAATATTTTTAATACTATTTACCACTAAAATTAGCTGTGCTCAGTACAATGAAAACTTTGGCTCAACAGATGAATGTTATGGAAAAACATTCTCAATTGCAGCTTGGGTATTAACTGACACAACAAATTCCATTGCTCCGCTTGATTTATCTCAAGTTTTAGTAGCGATTGATTCACTTAATCAAAAATTTAAAGGAATTTGTGTAAACTTCAGATTGTGTTCATTTGACACACTTCCAAATCACCGCCAAGACACTATTGAAAAAGGACTCCATGATGAAGAAATAGCAGCCCTTTACAGAAAAAAGAATATGATTAATTTATATTTTGCCACAGAAATTGTTAACCCTCAACCAGGTGCCAATCCAGCAGGTTACGCTCCTATGGGTTCAACAACTATTCCTAGCGATGATAATCAGAGAGATGCTATTTTTCTAAAAAAATCAGCATTCACTCCAAGCGTTTTACTACACGAGATAGGACATTATTTTGGATTATATCACACTTTTGAAACCGTTGCAAACGGGGAAGAACTTCCTGATGGTTCTAATTGTGCTACAGCAGGAGACTTAGTTTGTGATACACAAGCAGATCCAAACGGAGAAAATAATGGGGATTGTAATTTAGACCCCCAAATTAAAGATCCTACAACTAATTTAATGTTTGAACCACCAGTTTGTAACATAATGAGCTATTACGATAATCAATTTTGTAATTATCATTTTTCTAGAGGACAATTGGATAGAATGTTAAGCATTATGAAAACAGGAAGAAGTTACCTATGGTAAAAAAGCTAATTTTTATATTATTTATTTCAGCTATTGGTCTTAAAGCTCAAGACATTCATTTTACGCAATGGATGTTTTCTCCTTTAAATCTAAATCCAGGTGAAACAGGCCGTTTTGATGGCGATTATCGAATTGCTGGTAATTTTCGTTCTCAGTGGGGTTCAACAATGAACAAGCAGTTTAAAACGTTAGGAATGAGTTATGACCGCGTTTTATCTTTGTATGGAGAAAAATTTAGTGCTGGTGTTCAGTTTGCAAATGACCGTTCTTCAGTAGGAAACTTGATGCAGAACAAGCTTATGTTTTCAGGAGGGTACAATAAATTAATTAAAGGAAATTATTTAAGCGGAGGCCTTCAGTTTGGATTGTTGCATAAGGGATTAGACCCTAACAAATATTCATACCCTGTTCAATGGGATTCAGATAATGGTTTGTTTAGCAATACTTCGGGCATTGGTAATATGGAAACCTTTACCAAAACAAATGACTATTCGTTTGATTTTAATCTAGGTCTTGCTTGGGCGCGTCAAATTACGGACAAACTTTTTCCAGAAATCGGAATAGCACTCTATCATTTAAACACCCCTGATGAAAGCTTCTTAAATAGTGCTGAAAGTTTCTCTTTGAGGCAAGTTTATAATTTGAGGTTAAGTTACCGAATCAACGACAAGTACATAATTGCTCCAAATTTACTTTACATGTATCAAAACAGTGCTCAAGACATGGTTTTGGGGGCTATTGGAAAAATGAAAATGGGTGAGAATAAAGCTAAGATAGATGAGGTTTTCGCGGGATTGAGCTTTCGAGATGGTTTTAAAAGGAATTATGATGCTGCTAATCTTATTGTTGGGGCAGTAAGACAAGAGTGGCAAGTAGGTTTAAGTTATGACATTAATGTTTCTGGACTCTCTTCTGTGACCCATTATAAAGGCGCTTTTGAGTTGTCCGTTATATATATTGCTAAAAGTAGTGAACCAACCATTTACAATGTTCCTTGTGATAGATATTAAGAAAATTTTGTTTTTAGTGGCTATTTCTTTTAGCCTAATCGCCAACGCCCAAGTTGATGATGATATTTATAATTCCAAAACGAAGGTAATTCGTAAAGCTGGTGATAAAGCATATAAAAAAGGTGACTATTATGGTGCAACATCCTACTATAAAAAGTTTTTAAAAGATAACGATTCTCTTGTTCAGAAGAGAAGTGTTATGGTAAAAAGACTTCTTAACCTTCACTTAAAATATCAATTTAAACTGGCGGAGGCCTATCGTTTATCGCGCGATTACCACAAGGCTGAGAAAATGTATCAATTGGTTTTTAAGTCTAAACCTAAAAAGTACCCAAAATCTCAATTTCATTTAGCCCATATGCAAATGATGAATGCCAAATATAGCAAGGCAAAAGATAATTTTTTAGAGTTTAAGAAATCTTATAAAGATGCATCAGATTCTGGCTATTATCGGAAGCTCGTAAAATTATACCTAAAGTCTTGTGATGAGGCGCCATTAATTTTAGAGGATACGTTAGACATTACAATTCACCACCTTGATACTTCTATAAATAAAGCACATGTTGAATTGTCGCCAATGCCATTAAACGACTCAACACTACTTTTTGCTTCTTTAAGGTCCGACACCGTTGTATATGTAAACAAAGAAGATTCTTTGTCTAGCGTTCCCCATCGTAAGTTTTATGTTGCTCAAAAAACAAGTGATTCTACTTGGGTCATGGACAAAGAGTTTGCCGAAGGTTGGTTTAACATTGATGAAACAGAAAACGGAAACGGTTGTTTTAACAAAGACAGTTCACGGTTTTATTTTTCCAGGGGTATCAGAAACCTTAGAGGCAAGTTAATATTCCATCTATACTATTCTAACAGAGAAGAGGGTGAAACTTGGAGTGAACCAATTAAAATGAACGAGGAAATTAATTTAAATAATTTTCACTCTACTCAGCCATCAATTGGAATGAACTCTCAAAAAGAAGTGCCATTATTGTATTTTGTTTCCGATAGGATTGATGGAGGTAGAGGAGGATGGGATATTTGGTATTCTGAGTTTGACCCTAAAAAGAACCTTTGGAAGAAACCTAAAAATGGGGGAAGTAAAATTAATACCACTTTGAATGAAATGACCCCTAGATATAATATCGATAACAAAACAATGTATTTCAGTTCTCAAGGATGGCCTGGTTTAGGAGGTTTTGATGTTTTTAAATCTATTGGGGAACAAAAGGACTGGTCTACACCCGTTAATGTTGGTTTTCCAATAAACACAAATGTTGATGAGTTGTATTTTACACTGCAATCAGAAGGTGATGGAGGTTATTTTGTATCCAACAGAGTAGGTTCAGTTTCTTTAAAAAACCCAACTTGTTGTGATGATATATTTTTTTACAAGGAAAATGACTTTATCCATATTGGATTAAAGGGCAAAGTTTTTGAACTAACAGAGTTGAAAAATAAGATTGATACTACCCCAACAAGTTCAATTACTCTTTCACTGGTTTTATTAGATGATTCTATTGAAGGAGGGGAGCTGGTTATTAAATCAATGCATCCAGATGAAGGAGGGGATTACTTTTTTAAGTTAGAAAAAGGAAAAGAGTATAACGTAAAAACCAATTCGGAAAATCATTTTAATCAAATCTTTGAAATATCTACAAAGGACATTGTTGAATCGGACACAATTATAAAAGATTTCTATCTTAAAAAACTGTCTATCCAACCAATCATTGTTAAAAACATCTATTATGAATATGATAAATTTAATTTACTCGATAGTTCAAAGACTGTAATTGATACAACAATGTTTAAGATTTTATCAGATAATCCTGATATAATTATAGAAATAGGGTCCCACACGGATTCAAGAGGTAGTGATTCTTATAATTTGACACTTTCTCAAAAAAGAGCTCAGTCGGTTGTTGATTACCTAGTTGCAAAAGGAATACCGCGAAAACGATTAAAAGCTAAGGGCTATGGAGAGAAAATGCCAATAGCGCTCAACGATAACCCTGACGGAACCGATAATTCAGAGGGTCGTCAAATGAACCGTAGAACCGAGTTTAGGGTTGTTGGCACTATCAATGGTGTATCCGATATCATATATACTAAATAAATTTTATGAGAATTGCAGCGCATATTTTTGCCATGATGACTTTTGTTATGTTGGTATTTGGGATAATGTTTAAAGTTCAACATTGGCCTGGAGCTCAAATAATGATGGTTTTTGGATATATGCTAGCTATTCCAACAGGGATATTTATTTTGATTCATAAATTGATTGAGAATAAGAAAAAGAGTAGTGACTCTCCAAAAGAAGGGAAAGAAGGTGTATCAAACGAAAGTATTTTAGACGCATGAGAACTACAGTAAACGTATTATTTATAATCACCAATTTTTTTGTTTTTTTTGGTTTCTTGGCTAAGTTTCAACATTGGCCAGGAGCAAGTATTGGAGTGGTTTTAGGCTTAACCTTGTCCATTTTTGCAATGGTACTTTATCTCGTTGCAAGACTAATTAATAAGAATAAGGTAAGTGGCCTTCCGACTTATTTCGTTTATTTTTTCTTTTTTATAGTTGCTTTTGGCAGTAACTTTTTTATCACAAACGGATCAAGAGATTTGTTAAATGCTTTTACTATGTTAGATAATGGCTCACAAAAAATTAATGAGCAAATGAAATCTAATGGGGAAAGCTTAATGGTGGATTTAACTCCTAGCCAAAGTCTTTACTGTAAGAACGTGAAAGAGCTTTGCAATTTTATTGATGAGGATAAAGCCTTTTTAATTGAAACTACTGGAGGCCTCGTAGATGGAATACCTATGGGAAAAGACAATCAGGATGTTGCTTCAACTTATTACAAGTATCAAAAAAATGAAGGAGAATATTTAGTTGAGAAACTAAGAATACTTAACAGTCTTGGTACAGAAATAATGGGAAGTGAATCGGAAAAGTTAATATTAGAAAACTTAAAGAATGAACCTGATTTATTTAACCCAAGTGTTGAAATTAGTTGGGCAAGTAGGATGTTTGAATACCTCCCTTTAGGTTCGGTTTTAGCAAATTTGGAATTACTTAAAACTCGTGTTTTACAAAATCAAATAACTATTTTGAGTAAAAATAATTAAACCTTAATATCTCTAATATTAGCCTGAAGGGTTTTGTTTCCTTTCCATTCATTTATTTCAAGTGAATAGCATACCTGAAAAGGTTTCCCTTTTGAGATATAATCAAAATGTTTGACTTGGTTAAAAGCTATTGCTGGAATACGAATGGTTGGGTTATCAACCTCAACAATATCCATTTTTATGTGATCTTTTCCGACAACTCTTAAATTAGGTAGTGCTTTTACATCGTTGCATCTAAATATAGGCTGTTCGTTACCAACGCCAAACGGTTCAAACTGATTTAAAATTTTAAAAAACCCTGTTTTAATATCATTCAAAGGAAGGTTTAAATCTACAGTAACAGTTGGTGTTAATTGTTCATCAGATATGTTTAATTCAACTATTGCTTCAAATCTTGAGATAAATTCGTTCAGATTTTCAGGTTTTACAGTTAAGCCAGCAGCAAATGCATGACCACCAAAACTTTCAAGAATGTCGGAACATTGGTTAATTGCATTATATAAGTGGTAACCATTTACCGAACGTGCAGATCCAGTATAGTTTTCTCCGCTCTTTGTAAGTACAATTGTTGGTCTATAGTAAAGCTCCTGAATTCGATTACACACGATTCCTAATATCCCTTTGTGCCAGCTTTCGTTGAATACTACAGTTGACTTTTTCTTTTGATGATCATTATCCGATAATAAAATTGAAAGTGCTTCTTTTGTTGTTTCGGCATCTAAAATTTTTCGTTCAGCATTATCTAAGCTGACGTCCTCGCTTCCCTCTTCTGCATCAATTGAACAAGTTGTGATTAATAATTCAACAGCTTTAGAGGCGTGAGCAACTCTTCCCGCTGCGTTAATACGAGGTCCAATAGCAAAACCAATATCACGCATATTTACTTCACGATCAATCTTAGCCTGCTTTAAAATCGCTTTAATTCCTAAAGTAGGTTGCTCATTAATTTTTTGCATTCCATATTGCGCAAGCACCCTATTTTCATTAATAATCGGAACCATATCAGCACCAATTGAAATAGCCAATAAGTCTAAATATTCATTGGCTTTTTGTATTTCCATGTTATTATACTTGCAAAATGCTTGTAATAACTTAAAGCCTACACCTGCTCCTGAAAGCTCATCAAAAGGATAGCTACAATCTGATTGTTTTGGGTTTAATATAATACCTTCAGGAACTACGTCGCCAGGTAAGTGATGGTCACAAATAATATAGTCAATGCCTTTTTCTTTGGCGTAAGCAACTTTTTCCACGGCTTTAATACCACAATCGAGGGCAATAATGAGAGTTATCCCCTCTTTTTTAGCATAATCAATACTTTGAAAAGAAATTCCGTAACCTTCAGAGTATCTATCTGGAAGATAATAGACGAGGTTATTATAAAAATCTTTAAAGAAGGCGTAAACCATAGCAACGGCAGTGGTCCCATCAACATCGTAATCTCCGTAAATCATGATTTTTTCTCCATCTCCAAATGCTCTACCAATACGACGAACTGCATCCCCCATATTCTTCATTGCCATAGGATCATGAATAAGTTGTTTGTTTGGGCGGAAAAACTTTTTGGCTTCATCAAAAGTTTGAATACCCCTTTGCACTAATAGCTTGCAAAGATTCTTATGGATTCCCAAGCTTTTTTGAAGCATTTCAACAACTTCACTATTTGGTTCTGGTTTTAATATCCACTTCTTTTCTAGCATGGGTTAAAGGTATTTCCTTTTTCTTGCAATTCTATAGGTTTAAGTGGATATAGCTAATGTGATTGAATTATCAAATCATATTCAGCTTTACATATTTAATACCCCTTAGTGTTATTTAAGTGTATAAATAAGAAAACGGGTATCAGCTTTAGTATCTTTGTGCTCCCTTATTTATGAATATGTATACAGGATTAAAACATTTACACTTATTGTTAATAGTACTTTTTGTGATATCGGTACTTTTAAAAGCTATTCTTCTTTTAGTAAATGAGGAACATTTTGATGTATATAGAAAGAAAATAAAAGTTCCTGAAATGGTTATAACGATGCTGTTTCTAGCAACAGGCGTCATTATGGGAACAATGAAAGGTTTTGGAAATCTTCACTTTTTTTTTCATATAAAATTAACGGTTATTATTCTTGCTATTCCATTAGCAATTATTGGATTTAAAAAGAAAAACAAAGCGCTTGGGTTGTTAAGCGCTATGCTGTTTGTTATTACTATTGGGTTAGCGCTTAAAGGTGGCGGAACAATGAAAGAGGTTCATATCGATAGATTAACTTTAAAAGAAGCTGATTTAGACTTTTACGGTAAATTAATGTATGAAGCTAATTGCTCGTCTTGCCATGGTGACGGAGGCGCAAAACAACTGGGAGGTGCTTACGATTTAACTGACCCAAAAAGCGAGTACACAGCTATGCAGATAGGTTATATTATAATGGAGGGTATAAGCGAAGACGGGTCTTTAGTAATGGCTCCATTTGCAACACTTGATTCTACTGAGGTTAAGGCAATTGCTGAATATGTAGTTACTCTGAGAAAGTAATTGTATTTTTAATAAAGTTTGAGATGGGAGATTACAAAGGATCAAAAAAGATACATGATTTAACTGAAAAAGAGGTTGAGAAAGCCGTTTTAGTGGGTGTTATTTCTCAAAATCAAACAGCTGATCAAGTTCAGGAATATTTAGATGAGTTGGCTTTTTTGGCTGATACGGCGGGAGTTTTAGTTGAGGATAGATTTGTTCAAAAATTAGAGCATCCTCATCCAAAAACCTTTGTAGGGAAAGGGAAGCTTCAAGAAGTTAATGACTATATAAAAGTCAACGATATAGGTACAGTTATTTTTGATGATGAATTAAGCCCTTCTCAATTGAGAAATATCGAAACAGCTCTCGAGTGTAAAATCCTTGACCGAAATAACTTGATTTTAGATATTTTTGCCTCTCGTGCTCAAACAGCACATGCAAAAACTCAAGTAGAACTAGCTCAATACCAATATTTACTTCCGAGGTTAACAAATATGTGGACTCACTTATCACGTCAGAAAGGCGGAGTTGGAATGCGTGGTCCAGGAGAAACAGAAATTGAAACAGATAGGCGTATTGCGCGTGATAGAATGGCTTTGTTAAGAAAGCGATTAGGAAAGATTGATAAACAAAAGTCCACTCAGAGGGGGAATCGTGAAAAGATGATTCGTGCCGCATTAGTTGGTTATACCAATGTTGGTAAATCAACTATTATGAATGCGCTTGGAAAGAGTGATGTTTTGGCAGAAAACAAGCTTTTTGCTACTCTTGATACTACTGTAAGAAAGGTTGTTGTTGGAAATCTTCCTTTTTTACTTTCGGATACAGTCGGCTTTATTAGAAAGCTACCACACGGACTAGTTGAATCGTTTAAATCAACGCTTGACGAAGTTAGAGAATCGGATGTGTTAATTCATGTGGTTGATTTATCACACCCAAGTTTTGAAGATCAAATTAAAGTGGTAAATGAAACTATAAAAGAAATAGATTCAGTAGAAAAACCAACCTTACTAGTGTTTAATAAAATTGACGCCTATAAATACCTTGCCAAAGAAGAAGATGACTTGACTCCCAAAACCTATCAAAATTATTCGATAGAAGAGTTAAAGCAGACATGGATGGCAAAAAATGATAATGTTACCTGTTTATTTATTTCGGCTGGTGAAAAAACTAATTGGAATGAATTTAAAAACACTTTATATCAAAAGGTTCGTGAACGTCATATAACGAGATATCCATACAATGACTTCCTTTATCCTGATGCGCCAATAGCCTAATTATGTCGGTTGATTCGGAAGGTAAAGGTTTTTCGTTATTATGGACTTTTAATACTGATATTAAAGCCGAACAAGCTAAGATTTTACTTGAAGAAAATGGTTTTTTTGCCCATTTGAACAATTCTTATTCTGCACGTTTTAACGAAGGAGTTGCATTCATGGCCAATGCTGGAATTAATGGAGGTGTCAGATTGTTTACGAAAAAATCTCAAGCATATGATGCATATGTGCTTCTCGCGATGCATGAGTTAGTGCCTATGAGGGATATTACGCCAAGCCCTACAGGAATTGACAAGTTTCAAAAGTTACTAAGGAATATTCCCGTTTTAAGATCTCTTGGAATTCTTATCCAATTACTAGTTGTGAGTGTTTTAATAACAATAATTATTTTATTGGTTTATTATTTAATAATTATGAAGCAACAAGTTTCATGAAGTCGGTTACATTCATACAAGCAAATTGATCGTACGATTTAATCAATTCAAGAATATTTTTGAGTTTTTCTCCTCGGTAATGACGTTTCATGTTTTCGTTATATTTTTTGATTAATTCAGGAATTCCTTCATTTCTTCTGTTTCTATGACCAATAGGATATAAAACCTCCACTTTTTCTGATTTAAAATCCTTAAAAATTAACTGGACAGCGTTGGCAATTGACCTTTCTTTGGGGTCTAAATATGATTTACTGTAAGCTTTATCTTCAACAACTACCATTTTATCTCTTAACGAATCAATTAAAGGGTTTTTGGCAAAATCATCTTCATAATATTCGGCTTTTAAATCGCCTTTAATTAGGGATGCAGCGACCATATATTGTAAACAATGATCTCTGTCAGCTGGATTTTTTAAAGGACCTTTTTTATCTATTATTCTTATAGCTGGCTCTTGGGTGTAAATTATAATCTTTTCTATTTCATTTAACGCACTAAAATGTTTTTCATTTAATACTATAGCTGCTTCAACTGCTGATTGGGCATGGAATTCTGCTGGGAAAGATATTTTAAAAAGTATGTTTTCCATTACGTATGATGCAAGTGGACGCCTTAGGGTTATTTTTTTTGATTTAAATAAAACATCTTCAAACCCCCATTTTGGTGCAGATAGAGCTGTGTCGTAACCCATTTCGCCTTTCATAGCCATTAGGGCAAGATATACTCCACGGCTTGTTGCATCACCTGCTGCCCACGATTTTCTTGAGCCAGTGTTTGGTGCGTGTCGATATGTTCTTAAACTGTGACCATCAATCCACGCATTTGATATAGCGTTGACAATTTGTTTTTCTGTACCTCCTAGCATTTTTGTAGCAACAGCAGTCGTAGCAATTTTAACTAAAATGACATGATCCAACCCCACCCTATTAAAACTATTACTAAGCGCTAAAATCCCCTGGATTTCATGAGCTTTTATCATTAATGTCAAGACTTCTTTCATAGTGAAAGAACGTTCGTTTTGTTGTGAAATGTAATCAGCAAGCGCTAAAATCCCACCAAAATTATCTGACGGATGACCCCATTCTTCAGCTAACCACGTATCATTATAATCTAACCATCTTATTGTACATCCAATATTAAAAGCTGCAGTGACAGGGTCTAGGATATAGTCAGTGCCTGGAACACGCGCACCATTTTCAATCTTTATATTTGGAACAATAGGCCCGAGAAGTTTAGTACATGCAGGAAATTGTAAAGCGAATATTCCACAACCTAAGGCATCTAAAATGTTATAATGAGCAATTTTAAATGCCTCATCACTTTCAATTTTTGAATTAAGAACATAGTCGGCAATTTCTCTTATTACCTTGTCAGTTTTGTCTTGCATTATAATTATCTTTTGGAAATAGGTTGAACATTTCTAGAGTTTTGTCCTATATAGTCACAACTAGGTCTTATTAATCTATTGTCATTATGTTGTTCAATTATGTGAGCTGCCCATCCAGTGACTCTTGATGCAGCGAATATTGGGGTGTAAAGTTCAATAGGAATACCAAGTAAATAGTAGGCCGTCGCAGCAGGGAAATCTAGATTAGGGTAAATACCTTTTTCTTCAATCATTGTTTTCTCCATTATATCTGATATGTCATGCCAAATATGGATACCCAGTTTTGTAGCAAGTTCTTTTCCAAGTTTTTTGATAACTCCTGTTCTCGAATCTCCTGTTCTATATAACCGATGACCAAAACCCATGATTTTTTCTTTATTGCTAATTTTATCTAATGTGATTTTTTTTGCCCTATCGGTAGAGCCTATTTCTTTGAGCATATACATTACTTGTTCGTTTGCGCCTCCGTGCAGAGGACCTTTGAGCGTTCCAATGGCTGTAGAAACAGCGCTATATAAATCGCTAAGTGTTGCGGCAGTTACTCGAGCAGAAAAAGTTGAGGCGTTATAACCATGCTCAGCATATAAGATCATTGATTTATCAAATGTTTTAACGGATAAATCATCCTTAACCTCTTTTCCGAGAATCATTGAAAGAAAGTTTTCTGAGTAGGAAAGGGTTTTATTCGGCTTCACAACCTTTAAGCCTTGCGATAATCTATAACTATTAGCAACAACAGTTGGCATTTTAGAGATAAGAAGCATCGACTTAATCAAATTCTCTTCCTGTGAATTAGTTCCTAAAACATTTTTTTCATCAACTGTTCCTAAAATGGAGACACTTTGGTTTAATAAATCCATGGGATGCCCATATTTCGGAGCGCTTTTGAATAAGTCATACAACATATCAGGAATGTCTCTATTTTCTTTTTCGAACTCTTCAAAACTTTCAAGTTGTACCGTGTTTGGTAAGTCGTCATGCAAGAGTAAATAGGCAACTTCTAGGAAGGAGGTTTTTTCGCATAATTCATTTATATCATAACCTCTATACCATAAACTACTTGTTGATACATCAACTTTAGAAATTGCCGTGTCACCAGCAATTAAACCTGCTAAACCTTTATTTGCTCTCATACTATTTAATTTTATAATTAGCTACTTTACTGTCAAGTTCCGCATATGAATCATAATTGAGTAAATCATATAGCTCGTTTCTAGTTTGCATTTTCTTTAAGTATTCTAATTGACTTCCACTTTTTTTAATGTCTTCAAGTAATGATTTTGTGATTTTCATTGAAACCCTTAGAGCAGTTACTGGATAAATAATTATTTTATAGCCCATAGAGAGTAGTTCTTCTGTATTAAGTAAGGGAGAAACTCCGAATTCTGTCATATTTGCAAGTAGCGGAACATTTAGTTTTTTTGCAAACAATTTAAATTCTTCTTTAGATTTTAATGCTTCAGGAAAAATTGCATCTGCTCCGGCCTCAACATATAACTGAGCTCTATTTATAGCTTCGTCAATTCCATCAACTGATCTAGCATCTGTTCTTGCGATAATTAAAAAATTATCATCCTTCCTGCTCAGACAGGCAGCTTGTATTTTTTGGATCATATCACCTGAAGAAATTAATTTTTTCCCTTCTAAATGACCACATCTTTTAGGCATTATTTGATCTTCAATATGAATCCCACAAAGACCTATGCTTTCCATTTCTTTAACAGATCGTGAAACGTTAATTACATCACCAAACCCGGTGTCACAATCTGCAATACAAGGAATTTTCACAGCATGCGTTATGTATTTAATAAAAAAAGAAAACTCACTTAGCGTAAGTAGTCCTATATCAGGAAGCCCTGCGCTGGCAGATAGTGCCGCGCCTGAGATGTATGCCCCTTCAAATCCAGTTTGTTCAATTTGCATTGCGGTTAAAGCATTGTAAGCCCCCGGAAGGACGACTCCTTTTGAAAGGATTTTACTTTTGAATTTTTTTCTTAAGTCTTTTACAAGCATTTCTTGAGCGTTATGACTATTACTAAACTGTTATAAATAACGGATAAAAAGTCAATCTTGTTTCCAATAACGACCTTGAGTCAATGTTCAGGCATAACAAAGCACGTGTTTGTACGTAATTAAAGTATAAAACCTATTGACTTATGAGTAGTAAAGTGTTGAGTGAATTTAAAAACATATGTGTTTTAGGCGCTTCTGGAAAAATGGGCAGAGGGATTGTTTACTTATTGGCTCAATATTTTTTCAAACTTAATTTTAAAAATGAAATCAAATTTCAATTGGTTGCGATAGATATATCCGAAAAGGGATTAAAAAATATGATAAGTTATATGGAAGTTCAGTTAGCAAAGTTTTCAGAAAAAAATATTTCTCAAATAATTGAAATATATTCCGAACATGTTGGCGAAGATTCAAATGAGATTTATATCGAAAAATATATTAGGGATGTTTTGAAATGTATTAAAACGAGCACTTCAATTGAATCAGCAAAAGCGTCAGAATTGATTTTTGAAGCAGTTGCTGAAAACATTGATTTAAAGACGGAACTGATTAAAAAAATAGAGGCATTAACAACGGTAAACCCTTTCTATTTTACGAACACTTCATCTATTCCTATTTATAGTATTGAGCAAAAAGCTAATATTAAAGGAAGGGCAATAGGATTTCATTTTTATAACCCACCTCCAGTACAAAAATTATTAGAAATAATTAAAACGAAGAGTTGTTTAGATGAAGTTGAATTAGTTGCTCATGAGTTAGCAAAAAACTTGAATAAAACGGTTGTAAATGCTCCAGATTTTACAGGTTTTATAGGAAATGGTGTTTTTATTAGAGAGGTATCATACGCCATTAACCTGGTGGAAAGTTTAGCGACTGAAAAGGGCTTTCCAAACGCTGTTTTTTTGGTAAACGAAATCACTAAAAAACTACTTCTTAGACCCATGGGTATTTTTGAAGTTGTTGATTACGTAGGGATAAATGTCTGTAAATCTATAATGGATATTATGGAAAAGGATTTTAAAAACGAGCATTTTAATAATGAATTATTAAAGTTGCTATTAAAAAACAAAATTATTGGAGGTCAGGATAACAACGGTAAAGTAAAAGACGGGGTTTTCAAATACGAATCAGGTGAAATAATAGGTGTGTTTAATCGTCTAAATTACAGTGATTCTGATCAATTAAATTTTGATGAACTGGTAAACTTATCATGGAAAGAACTAAAAAGGGAGAAGAATATTGACGTGATACTATCTAATCATTTTATTAATTTATCTAAATCGAGTGATTCGTCAGCAAAAGTTGCCATTAAATATTTAAAGGCCTGTAATAGAATCGGAAGAGACTTGGTTACTTATGGTATAGCTTTTCATAAGGAGGATGTTAATTCCGTTATGAAGTTAGGTTTTCACCATTTGCATGGCCCCATAATTCCATTCTTTCAAAAAACATAATTTATGAAAAGTCCATTTTTAAATCATGAGCATGAATTAATCAGGCAATCAATTCGTGAGTTTTCAGAAAAAGAAATTGCGCCTTTAGCTTATCAACTTGATAGGGATGAAGAGTTTTCTATTCATCTAACTAAAAGGATGGGGGAAATGGGGCTATTTGGGATGTGTATCCCTCAAGAGTATGGGGGCCAAGGATTAGATTACATGTCTTTTATTGTTGCTTTGGAGGAAATTGCAAGAGTCGATAGTTCTCAAGCTGGAACTTTGTCGGTCCACAATTCCCTTGGAATCGGTCCAATATATCACCACGGAACAAAATATCAAAAAGAAAAATACTTACCTGATTTGTGTAAAGGAAATCAAATATGGGCTTTTGCTTTAACGGAGCCCAATTCAGGTTCTGATTCAAGAAATAGTATAACGAAGGCTGAGCAAGAAGGTAAATATTGGAAAATAAGTGGTTCTAAAACATTTATAACAAATGGAAATACGTCAATAACCAGAGGTGTAACATTGCAAACGGTTACCGGAGTAAATAATGGTAAGAAGGAGTTTTCAACAATTATTGTAGAGAAAGGAACAAAGGGGTTTTCTGCAGAAACAATTCATGATAAAATGATGTGGAGAGCAACAAACACATCACAACTTTATTTTAATGATTGTTTAGTACCAAAAGAAAACATTTTAGGTCTTAAAGGAAATGGGTCAAAAATCATGCTTAAATCTTTGGATTCAGGGAAATTGGGGATATCGGCAATAGGTGTTGGTTTAGCGCAAGGAGCTTATGAAATGGCTTTAAATTATGCAAAAAACCGTAAGCAGTTTGGTAAGTCAATATCTAACCATCAAGCCATTTCTTTTAAACTTGCAGATATGCATATGAAAATAGAGTTAGCTAGAACAATGCTTTATAAAGCTTGTTGGTTAAAAGACAATAATCAAAGATTTTCCATCGAAGCAGCCATGTCCAAATTATACAGTTCTGAAATAGCCAAAGAGGTTGCGGATGAGGCAGTTCAAATTCATGGTGGATATGGCCTTATTAAAGAATATCCTATTGAAAGGTTTTACAGAGACCAACGAATGTTACAAATAGGCGAAGGAACCTCTGAAATTCAGCGCATTATTATCTCTAAATACATCGGCTGTATCACAAAGTAGATTAATTTGCATTTTTTGCAAATTTTAGTTTACTCATTTCGAAATTCAATTACTTTTTATTTCATAATCGCCCCACCTTTGAATAAGATCAACGGCTAAAAAAGTCGTGACAATAAATTCAAAAACAATAGAATTATGAAAACGTTAAGATTTAAATTCGGATTAGTGGGGTTGTTTATGATAGCCCAAATGGTATTGATGGCGAAAGAAACAATTGCTATCATAAATTTTGATGTAATAGGTTCAAATTATAAAGAAGGACAATACATCTCAATGGTAACTGCTGAGATTAGAAAATTGGACACTATGGATGTTGTAGATAAATATTCGGTAGCAGAATTGGTTGAGGCTAGAGTAGACCAAGGAAAAAAATGTTTCGGAGTAAAGTGTTTGTCTGATTTAGGTAAAGAACTAAACGTGACCTACGCTTTGTCTGGTTCTGCAGAATTAACAGGTGAAAAGTTATCTATACATTTAAGATTGATTGATCCAAAAACATCTAAGGTGGTTGAAAGTGACTACTCTGAATATCTGTTCGATGAAGAGCATATTTGGAAGTTTATGGAGATGTCGGTGAAGGGGTTATTTAATAATAAAGTAAAGAAGGATGACTTAGCTGTTTTTAATTTTGACATCGCAAAAAGTTCTCAGTTAGACGGGCCAAGAGTTAAGCCGTATGATCTTTCAGGACCGCGTTTTGGGGTTTCTCACTTAACAGGTATTAATTCAACAATTTTGGAAAGTGCAGGAGCAGGAGGATATAATAAATCACCAACTATGACTGTTATAGGTTACCAATATGAGAAGGCATATTTGTATACGGGAGCTCTTCAGGCAGTTTTTCAGACAAACTTTTCGCTTACAGGTTTAGATCAGCAGTTGGCAATCCCTTCATTTTCGTTATTAAATGGTTTTAGGAGTGCTAAATATGGATGGGAAATTGGTTTTGGACCAATTTTTAGAGTAAAGCAAGTTTCGGAAGGTTTTGTAAATGCCGATAATAAATGGGTAGGAGTTAATGAAGACGACGCAATTGGTTATGAAGGTGTACTATCTAAAAGATTAGACAGTAGAGGTAACCATGTTTTGCAAGCGGGTTGGCTTTGGGCAATTGGAAAAACTTTTAAAGCAGGAAATATGGCTATACCGTTAAACTTATATGCAGTCCCAGATAATGATGGATGGTTATTTGGTTTATCATTCGGTTACGCATTACACAAGTAATTTAGCTTTATAAAAAAGTAGCACCTCACTTATTTGAGGCGCTACTTTTTTAAAGTATTATATAATTGTAAATTGAAAGAAAGGCTTCAACATCTGTTATAGAATCTTTCCTTTTGAAAACATCCTCACTAATTTTAGGAGGTCTTATCTTTATTCTTTTTCACCTTCACTTCAGCCAAAATTCGCAATTATTAATATGTTCTATCATTCATTAATTCTTCTATTTCTTCAGCTTCAATTGGAATAGAAGCCATTAAATCAATAGGTCCTTCTTTTGAAATTAGAATATCGTTTTCAATTCGAATTCCAATACCCTCATTTGGTATATAAATACCTGGCTCACATGTTAAAACCATTCCTGGCTTAAAAGCATTGTGTCGGTTTCCAACATCATGTACGTCTAAACCTAAAAAGTGAGAAGTTCCATGTGGGTAGTACTTTTTATATAGTGGATTTTTCGGGTCTTGTTTACTAACATCTTTTTTATCAAAAAGGCCCAAACCAATAAGTTCATATTCCATTATTTTACAAACCTCCTTATGGTATCCGTCTAATATATTTCCTACCTCAAGCATTTCAATAGCTTTCACCATAACCCGTCTTACTGAATCGTAAATCTGTCTTTGGCGTTTAGTGAATTTCCCATTAATGGGAATCGTTCTAGTTAAATCGGAAGCGTAATTTGCATATTCTGCGCCAAAATCCATTAATATTAAGTCACCATCTTTGCACTCCTGATTGTTATTGATATAATGAAGAATACATGCATTTGAACCGGACGCAAAAATAGGTGCATAAGCATGCCCATTTGCACGATTTATGGTAAACTCATGAATGGCTTCAGCTTCTAGTTCGTATTCCCAAACTCCAGGTTTTGTATAATTTAAAATTCTACGAAATCCTTTTTCGGTTATATCACATGCTTTTTGAATCAAGTTAATTTCAAAATCAGATTTAACTTGTCTCAAATCAGTAATTAGAGGTGTTGCTCTTTCTAAATTATGAGCAGGTAATATGTTTTTTATTTTTTGAGTGAACCTTAAATTTTTTGAATCAACATCGAAATTGGCGCGATCGTGTTCGTTTTGATTCACATAAATGTTGTCAGCCCAATTTGTTAATAATTTGAAAATAGTATCGAAATCTTTTAGCCAAAAAACAGTTTCAATTCCAGAAACTTTATTTGCTTCCTTGATGCTGTATTTAGGTCCTTCCCAAACTTTAATATATTCACTTGTTTCAATCACAAAAAGCACTTCCTGGTATAAAGGGTTTGGACAATCAGGAAATAACAACAAAATTGATTCTTCTTGGTCAATTCCGCTCAAATAAAATAAATTAGAGTTTTGACGATAAGGAAATGTGCAATCACCATTTCTTGGCATTTCGTCATTGGAATGAAAAACAGCTAAGCTGTTGTCTTTTAGCTCTTTAGATATTTTATTCCTGTTCTCAATGAACATTATAGGGTCAATAGTATCATATCTTACATTCATGTCTTCTTGTTTAGAAATGTTCTAAATAAAAACTATTAAACCCGAGCTTATTTCAGGATTAACATTACTCTAAATATAAGTATTTATGGGGGTTTAAGCAGTTTTTCAACATGTTTTAATAACTTTTTTCTATTAGATGCATATTTACTCTAATGCGTCAAATAGGATTATATGGTGTTTGTGTTGTAAATTTGGTAGTGAAACAAAACTTCACTTGAGAACAAAAACTTAACTTATGAGTAATTCAGGTTTGGGAAAATCATCAATAGTAAAGAAGGTTGTTATGGCTCTTTCCGGTCTCTTTCTTATTGTTTTCCTTTTACAACATTTAGTCATTAATTTGCTGTCTGTTATTAATCCAGAAGCATTTAATACGACCTCCGATTTTATGGGAACTAACCCAGTCGTTCAGTTCGTTGCGCAACCGATACTAATTGCTGGTATTTTAGTGCATTATGTAATGGGGATTATTCTAACAATAAAAAACAAAAAAGCAAGACCAATAGGATATATATCAGATAATCAATCGGCTAATTCCTCTTGGGTATCAAGAAATATGATTATTACTGGAATAATGATTTTTTTATTTTTAGTTGTTCATATGGGTCAATTTTGGATTCATGAAATTTCTTTAAAATTCTTCGGTGATCTCTCATGGGGTGATGTCGGTAAAGAAATATTAGCAGGCGATAAATATCCAGATTATAAATTTGGAGAATATAGATATTGGGATGAGCTCCATAAGTTTATGGGAGATCCTATAAATGCTAGTATTTACACTTTGGCGTTTATTTTTCTGGGGTTGCATCTAGCGCATGGATTTGATTCAACTTTTCAATCTGTTGGATTTCGTAATGGAAAATACACGCCTGCCCTAGCTAAAGCAGGAAAAGCTTACTCGGTAGTTGTTCCTTTATTATTTACTTTAATTGCTTGGTTTCACTTTTTTACATTAGAAAATTAAGCTTCAAAAATATTAAGATTATGTCAGTATTAGATTCAAAAATACCAGCAGGTCCAATTAAGGATAAGTGGACTAATCATAAAAATAATATTAACGTTGTAAATCCAGCCAATAAGCGCTTAATTGATGTTATTGTTGTAGGAACTGGTTTGGCTGGTGGATCTGCCGCTGCCTCACTTGCTGAAATGGGGTATAACGTAAAAGCATTTTGTTATCAAGACTCGCCTAGGCGTGCTCACTCAATAGCCGCTCAAGGAGGTATCAATGCCGCAAAAAACTATCAAAACGATGGTGACTCAACTTACCGTTTGTTTTATGATACTGTTAAAGGAGGAGATTATAGAGCTAGAGAGGCAAACGTTTACCGTTTAGCTGAGGTTTCTGCAAATATTATTGATCAATGTGTTGCGCAAGG
>MDSY01020022.1_pt1 | contig 37733 bp, 32 predicted proteins | sample 811131 | NCBI WGS metagenome assembly MDSY01 (sample SAMN05326643, study PRJNA326480) | marine metagenome | isolation source: seawater | place: Atlantic Ocean: South West | collected 2010
ATTCTCAAATAGCAACATGCAAAACTACCGGCGAATCCCACTTGTATCACAGGGCTCATTGGCATGAAGATAAATTGTATTACAGAGGCAAAGTATTGATTGACAATTCAGTCGAAGCAGAAGCTTAGTTTTAAAAATCCAATTTTTTGCCAATTTTTTCTATTTTTTTCTATTTTTTGTCATTTTTTTACCATTTTTGATTATAATTCACACTTTTTAGTTTGAAAAAAAATTTCGCATCAATTACTGCAGTTGGTTCTTATTTGCCTGAAAACGTTCTAAACAATTTTGATTTAGAAAAGATGGTAGACACTAATAACCAGTGGATTTTAACAAGAACTGGCATAAAAGAAAGGAGAATTTTGGATAAAGGAATTGGAACTTCTTTCATGGCAATTAATGCCGCCAACCAAATTATAAATAAAAATAATATAAATCCACTTGACGTAGATATGGTTATTGTAGCTACAATAACACCAGACATGCATGTAAGCGCTACTGCTGCTCATGTGGCAACACAAATTGGCGCAATTAACGCTTTTGGATATGATTTACAGGCTGCGTGTTCTGGTTTTTTATACGGAATGTCTGTTGCTTCTTCTTATATTGAATCTGGCAGATATAAAAAAATAATTTTAATTGGCGCTGATAAAATGTCTTCAATCGTAGACTATTCAGACAGAAATACTTGTATTATTTTTGGAGATGGAGCGGCTGCGGTTTTGTTCGAGCCTAATGAAGAAGGGCTTGGAATGCAAGATGAATTTTTACGTTCCGACGGAGTAGGAAGGCAATTCCTTAAAATCGAAGCAGGAGGTTCTCAAATGCCACCCTCAATCGAAACAGTCAACAGTAAAAAACATTTTCTTTTTCAAGATGGCAAAAGTGTTTTTAAATATGCAGTTTCAAATATGTCGGAGGCTTCTTATCAAATTATGCAAAGAAATAATCTTTCAAATGAAGACATAAATTATTTAGTCCCTCATCAAGCTAATAAAAGAATCATTGATGCAACAGCCAATAGAATGGGGATAAAAGATTCTAAAGTTCTAATGAATATTGAGAAATACGGCAATACTACCGCCGCTACAATCCCTCTAATATTATCTGATTATGAAAATCAGTTTAAAAAGGGAGATAACATAATCTTCGCTGCTTTTGGTGGTGGATTTACTTGGGGAGCATCATTCTTAAAGTGGGCATATAACAGCTAATAAATCAAATATTATGAATATAAAAGACATACAACAATTAATTAAATTCGTAGCTAAATCAGGAGTAAGTGAAGTCAAAATTGAATCCAAAGACTTAAAGATTGGAATAAAAACCGGTTCAGGTTCTAAGCCAATTGTTTATGCAGAACCACAAGTAATTGTTTCACAACCTGTTTCAACACCCCCAGCAGAAGCAAATCTTGAACCTGCATTAGAGCAAGATATCACATCTGAGAACAGTCATTTGATAACAATCAAATCTCCAATTATCGGGACCTTCTACAGAAAACCATCACCCGAAAAAGCTAATTTCATTGAAAATGGAGATTTAATTTCCGAAGGAGATGTTTTATGTGTAATCGAAGCAATGAAGCTTTTCAATGAAATAGAATCAGAATTTTCTGGAAAAATCATTAAAATTTTAATAGACGATTCCTCTCCTGTGGAATTTGATCAGCCTTTATTTTTAGTAGACCCTTCTTAAGTTAATTAGCATATAAAAAAACAAAATGTTTAAAAAAATATTAATTGCAAACAGAGGGGAAATAGCGCTACGAATAATAAGGACCTGTAAAGAAATGGGGATTCAGACTGTTGCTGTATATTCAGTTGCTGATCAAGAAAGTTTACATGTAAAATTTGCAGACGAAGCAGTTTGCATAGGCCCAGCTAATAGTTTAGATTCATATCTTAAAATACCTAATATAATAGCCGCTGCCGAAATAACAAATGCAGATGCAATTCACCCAGGGTATGGATTTTTGTCTGAAAATGCCCGTTTTTCTAAAATTTGCGAAGAGCACAAAATTAAATTTATTGGAGCCTCTGCTGAAATGATAGACAGAATGGGAGACAAGGCTTCTGCAATATCAACAATGAAAGCAGCGGGAGTTCCTACAATTCCAGGGTCTGAGGGGATTATAGATTCATTTGAGGATGCAAAAAAAATTGCAAAAAAAATTGGGTATCCAGTAATGATTAAAGCTACAGCAGGAGGAGGAGGAAAAGGAATGAGGGCGGTTTGGAAAGAAAAAGATTTTTTAGAATTATGGGAAAGCGCTAAGCAAGAAGCTAAAGCTTCTTTTGGGAATGATTCAATGTATATGGAAAAATTAGTAGAAAATCCTAGACACATAGAAATACAAATTGTGGCAGATAAATTTGGAAAAGCTTGTCATTTATCTGAGAGAGACTGTTCGATTCAAAGAAGACATCAAAAACTTACCGAAGAAACTCCGTCTCCTTTTATGACAGATAAATTGAGAGATGAAATGGGAAAAGCGGCCGTCAAAGCATCTGAATTTATAAAATACGAGGGAGCTGGAACGATTGAGTTTTTAGTAGATAAGAACAGGAATTTTTATTTCATGGAAATGAATACTAGAATTCAGGTTGAGCACCCCATAACAGAACAGGTTATTGATTATGACCTTATTAAAGAACAAATCAAAGTAGCCGCTGGAATAAAGGTTTCAGGCAATCACTATTTTCCTAAACTACACTCTATTGAGTGCAGAATAAATGCGGAAGATCCATTTACAGACTTTAGACCCTCGCCAGGGAAAATTACAAATCTTCATCTTCCAGGAGGACATGGAGTTAGACTAGATACTCATGTATATAGTGGGTACACGATTCCTCCAAATTATGATTCTATGATTGCAAAATTAATAGTTACCGCTCAAAACAGAGATGAAGCAATTCAAAAAATGAAAAGAGCTCTAGATGAATTCGTGATAGAAGGTATTAAAACAACTATTCCTTTTCATAGGCAATTAATGGATGACCCTAATTATATTAAAGGGAACTATACGACTAAGTTTATGGAAGAATTTGAAATAAAACATCCTTAGTCAAGAATTTTTTTCTCTATAAGATATTCAGCAATTTGAATTGCATTTGTTGCGGCACCCTTTCTAAGGTTGTCAGCAACTACCCATAGGTTTAGACTGTTTTTTTCAGAAAAGTCTTCTCTTATTCTACCTACAAACACTTCATCTTTTCCCTTAGAAAATAGAGGCATGGGATAATCTAAACTAGCGGAATCATTTTTTAAAACTAAACCCGGAATATTACTTAATAGTTGAATGATATTTGAAATTTCAAATGAATTATATAATGTAAGATTAATGGATTCACTATGTCCTCCAATTACAGGAACCCTTGCTGCTGTTGCACTAACTTTTATATTAGAATCAAGTATTTTATGAGTTTCATTTGATAACTTCATCTCTTCTTTTGTATAACCATTAGGCAAGAAATCGTCACAATGAGGAATTACATTTTGATGAATAGGATAATTATACACCATTTCACCCTTTTTACCTTTGTATTCATTATTTAATTGATTTAAAGCTTTCACTCCTGACCCAGTAACTGATTGATAAGTGGAAACCACCACTCTTTTTATTTTAAATTTTTCATGTATTGGGGCTAAAACCATTAGCATTTGAATAGTAGAGCAGTTTGGATTAGAGATAATTTTATCACTCGCATCAAGACTAGACCCGTTTATTTCAGGAATAATTAATTTTTTTGAATTGTCCATTCTCCAGGCAGATGAGTTGTCAATTACAGTAGTTCCTATTTTTGAGAATTTTGGAGCCCATTTTAATGAAGTTTCTCGACCAGCTGAGAAAATAGCGATATCAGGAAAGTGCAAAAGAGCCTCTTCAATTCCGATTACATCATATGTTTTATTTAAGAATTCAATTTTTCTCCCAATCGAACTTTTAGACGCTACAAGAAATAATTCATCAAACTGAAAATTACGCTCTTTTATAATTTCAAGTAGAACATTTCCTACCATTCCAGTCGCACCTACAATAGCAATTTTCATAAGTATATTTAATAAGCAAAAATAATTATTTCACTAGAAACAAAAATTATAAACTGTTTTAAATCATTATTAGAAATTTTTGTTAAAAACAAAACAATCAACCAATAATGACTCTTTTGATTCTTTTTGATAAAGCTGTTAAAATCTCATAAGAAATTGTTCCTGCAGATTCTGTGAACTCTTCAGCAGAAACATTTTTATCATCAAAAATTATAACCTCATCACCCTCTTTACAAATAATATTAGAAATATCAATCATCATCATATCCATACAGATATTACCTATAATTAAAGCTGATTTTCCGTTCACCATAACACTTGCTTTGCCATTACCATATTGCCTGTTTATTCCATCAGCATGACCAATAGGTAGTGTGCCAGTTGTTACTACTTTTTTTGCTAGAAAACCCTTGTTGTAGCCCACAGATTCCCCTTGTTTTATTTGATGAATTTGAGAAATAATAGTTTTAAGATTAACAACTGGTTTTAGACTACCTCTGAACTTAGAATCATTGCCAAATCCGTATAATCCAATACCAGTTCGTACCATTTCAAACTGCGATTCTGAAAAATTTAAAATTCCAGAGGTATTTAAAATATGTTTCTTGATTCTTCCACCAATCTTATTTTCAAAATCAGATGAAATAACTATAAATTTTTTTATTTGTTCATTAGTAAAAGATTTTTCTGATTCATCTTCAGAAGCTCCTAAGTGAGAAAATATAAAATTAGGTTTAAGATTTTTTAATGATAGTATCAGTTTGTCTATTTGATTTTCATGGAAGCCCAGGCGATTTAATCCGGAATTGAATTTTATTTGAAAAGGATAGTTTTTAGTTAATTTTTTAGCATTCATAAAAGCTTTCAAAACTCGAAAAGAATAAATACTTGGCTCTAGTTTATAATCTATAATTTTATCAAAATCGTTAATTTGCGGATGTAGAACAAGAATTGGAGTTGTGATTCCTTCATTACGAAGTTCAATTCCCTCAACAGCGTAGGCAACAGCTAAATAATCTATTTTTTCTTTTTCTAATTTTTTAGAAATTATTATAGAATCAGACCCATATGCAAAAGCCTTTACAACGGCCATAACAAGAGTTTCCTTTCTGATTTTAGATTTTAAAAAATCAAGATTATTTTTAAGATTGGATAAATTAATTTCAACAATAGTTTCTTGATTAATCATTATTGATTTTTTTCTTTTCCTTCATTCTTTCAATAAAGGCATTTCGCGAAAGAGGCTCATATTCTTTTTTTTCTCCAACCATTACTAAATCTTCATTTTCAATTTTTCTAAAACTAAAGCTTGCAAGGCCCCCTGTTTCAACACATGTGGCGTGAACTTTTGTGACTTCTTCCGCACAAGCCATTAAATTTGGCATGGGTCCAAATGGAATCCCTTTATAGTCCATATCTAAACCTGCAACAATAACTCTACAGCCACTATTTGCTAATTTGTTACAAACTAAAACTAAGTCTTGATCAAAAAATTGCGCTTCATCAATTGCTATAACTTTATAATTCTTTGATAAATTAAGAATATCATTAGAGCTTTTAACAACTTTCGATAAAATCTCATTTTTTGCGTGAGAAACAATCTTATCAACAGGATTTCTAGAATCAGTTATAGGTTTGAAAACAATGAAATTTTCATTTGAAAATTCCACTTTTTTAATCCGTTTAATTAATTCCTCAGTTTTTCCTGAAAACATAGATCCGCAAATAACCTCTATTCTTCCTTTGGGGACTTTCTTACTCACTTTCATTTTAAACTTATTGATATTGTTTTCAAAGTAGTTAACTTTATTGACTATACAAAGGTCTAAAAATTAATTCAACATGGCAAAACTATATATTGTACCTACTCCAATAGGAAATTTAGGTGACATTACTCTAAGGGCGGTACAAGTTTTAACTGATGTGGATTTAATTTTATGTGAAGATACAAGAAGAAGCAAAAAACTATTAAATCATTTAGGGATTAAATCTCAGTTGCGATCACATCACAAATTTAACGAACATAAAGAAGTTAAAATTATAGTTAAAAAAATTAAAGAAGGTAATAATATAGCTGTGATTTCTGATGCTGGTACTCCAGGAATCTCAGACCCAGGATTTTTAATACTTAGAACATGTCTAGAAAGTAGTATTGAGGTAGAGTGTTTACCAGGCGCCACAGCTCTTATCCCTGCCTTAATGATAAGCGGGATTTCTGCAGATAAATTTATTTTTGAAGGATTTTTACCTATTAAAAAAGGAAGGAAAACGAGACTTTCTATTCTTAGTTCTGAATCAAGAACTATGATATTTTACGAATCTCCACACAAATTAGTAAAGACTCTTTTAGATTTTCAAATTTCTTTTGGTTCAGACAGAAAAATTTCTATTTCTAGAGAACTGACAAAGCTTTATGAAGAGACTTTTAGAGGATCACTAAAAGAAATAATACAACTTTACACCAACAAGAAACCCAAAGGGGAATACGTTATTGTTGTTGAAGGAAAAGGAAAATAAAATGAATTGGATAATTGAAGAAAACGCAGATAAATCAACTATTAAGACCCTTTCTAAAGAACTTAATGTAGACCCAGTGATTTCTTCTATGCTTGTCAATAGAGGAATCAAAACTTTCAATCAAGCTAAAGAGTTTTTTAGACCTAACCCAGGTCAATTACATGATCCTTTTTTAATGATGGATATGGACATTGCTGTAAATAGTATTTTAAAAGCAATTGAAAAGAATCAGTCTATTATGATTTTTGGCGATTACGATGTAGACGGGACTTCCTCTGTAGCTCTTTTAAGCTCCTATTTAAAAGAAATAGGAGCAGATGTTTCTACTTATATTCCCGATAGATACAGCGAGGGATATGGTGTTTCTATAAAAGCGATTGATTTAGCAAGCAACAACAAACAAGAACTCATTATTACTCTTGATTGTGGAATAAAAGCAAACTCTCAAGTTGATTATGCTTTGAAAAAAGGAATTGATTTTATTATTTGTGATCATCATAATCCAGGCGAAATCATGCCAAATGCTTTAGCAGTTTTGAACCCCAAAAGAAGAGATTGTAACTATCCCTTTAAGGAATTATGCGGATGCGGAGTAGGATTTAAATTGATTCAAGCAATTAACTCTCAAAAAGGATTAGAAATCGAAAAGATAATTCATTATTTAGATCTTGTAGCCTTAGCAATTGCTGCAGATATAGTTCCTATTGTCGATGAAAATAGAACTTTAGCCCATTTGGGTATGCAGGTAATAAATTCTAATCCAAGAATGGGTATGCATTGTATCCTAAAGAACAATTTAAAAAAGGAATTTAATATTGGCGATTTAATGTTTTATGTTGCACCAAGGATTAATGCTTCAGGGAGAATCGCTCACGCCTCTTTATCACTAAAACTTTTATTAGAAGAGGACTTTGGCAAAGCAGAAAAATTATCTAAAAAAATAGAAGAACTAAATTCTGAAAGAAGAGAATTAGAAAAAAAAATAACAGAACAAGCTTTAGAACAAATTAATAAATCAAGTAATCAAGATGTTTTTTCAACTGTGGTTTTTGATAAGTCATGGAACAGGGGAGTGATAGGAATAGTAGCTTCTAGGTTAATTGAAAAACATTACAAGCCCACAGTTGTTTTTTGCAAATCTAAAGACGGAAATTTAACAGCCTCTGCAAGATCGATCAAAAATGTAGATTTATATAAAATCTTAGAACAATGTAAAAAATATATTTTACAATTTGGGGGGCATAAATATGCTGCGGGATTAACAATAAAAGAAAAAGACTACATTCATTTTAAAGAGTTTTTTGAAAAAGCGGTATCTAAACATATTAAAAAACTACCAGAACCAGAAATTCTAATTGAATCTAAGATTCAACTAGAGTCAATAACTCCTAAATTTTATAGAATTTTAAATCAATTTGAACCCTTTGGCCCAGGAAACAGAACCCCTTCATTTCTTTCGGAAGAACTTATTTTAAAAGGAGCTGTAAAAAAGGTTGGGAAAAACAAAGAACATATTAAGCTTTCGGTTCAACAAAACCAAAAAAATTCAATTTCAGCAATCGGCTTTTGGCTTTCAGAAAAATCTAATAAAATTAAAGCTCACTCTCCATTTTCTATGGTTTATAATATCGATCAAAATACCTGGAACGGAAAAACCACTACTCAATTAAATATTAAGGATATTAAATAAAAAAAGCCTCCTTTAAAGAGGCTTTTTTTATTTAATATCCTTAATATTAGAAATTATATCTTAACCCTAAATTCCAAGTTCTTCCCCATCCAGGGAAAGCTCTGTTTCCAGTGTGAATACCAAGATAAGTTGGGTCTCCAGCATTAGCCATTATATTAGTTGATGATTCTGAAATATAATGATTGTCAAATACATTATTAACATTTAATCTTACATAAATAGTTTCTTTTGCTATAGATAATTTATAAGATGAACCAAAATCAAATAATTCATATGAGGGAATCATCATTGCCATATCTCCATCAGTGTCAAAGTCTTCAGGGTTAAAATTCGCATAAAGTTGAGATGCTGAAAACATACTAATATTAAACCCAAACAAGTCAGTCGGGTTAACTTTAAAGTTTAGTCTAGAAGTGGTCTGAGCAGCATCACCTACCTTAACACCATCTAAAAAAAGTTTTGATGTTCCGATTTTAGTTCTTGACGAATCAAATACATCGGCAACAACGTCACTTCCATAAACATAATTTCCAACAGACAACATACCTTGAACAGAGACAAAAGGACTTAATTGAATTTCACCATCAAATTCAATTCCTGAGTGAATTTGTTTGATTCCATAGTAGTTGGCTGTTCCTCTATTTCCGTCAACAGAAACCCCATCAGAGAGGAATCTATCTTCCCATGTAGTTTTATAAACATTAACATTCATTCTAAGTTTGTTAGAAACATGTCCATAACCAAGCTCATAGCCTGTGATGGTTTCGTTTTTTAAATCAGGATTTAAGTTGTTCCCATAATTAATGTAAACCGCATCAAAATTAGGCTGTTTGGAATAATAACCTCCGTTTACATAAATGTTATTTTTTATGTCAATATTGTAATTAACACCAGCTTTAACATTTCCTCCAGTAATGCTTTTCCAATCAGTAGTAGCAGTTCCAGCTTGATTGAAATATTCTACTCTTTGAAATCCTTGGCTAGAAATCGCTCCCTGGAAAAATGCAGAAAAATCATTTATTTTATATTGTAATTGAGCAAAAGTCCCCATCCACCTTACTTTTCCATCGTTATGGTAATCAATCTTTTCTTCATCATCAGTAGACTTGAACACGTTCCATTGTTTACCTAGCATAGAACTATAAGTTTTTGTTCTTACTGCACTTCCACCAGCATAATTTTTATTATCAAAATCTCTATATCCATCAGCTCCAAGTAAGTGATCTAGTCTTCTGTAATGAATCCCTTTGTAAGATCTTAAATCAAAACCAAAGTTTAAAGTTAAATTATCATTAAACTCCTTTTGAAGGTTTATAATACTACCCAAAAAGTTATGAGAATTAACAGATGCTCTTCTAACTATTCCATTTCTTTTTACACCATTTACTCTTTCATCTTGGTCATTAACTATGAACAAACCCGTAGCAGGATCAGACACATTTTTATATGAGAAGCCATAAAAATTTGTTTGTTGGCCTGAATTAGATGCGTAAATTTTATCCCAATTAACATGACCATTAGCGGGATTTCTAAAACGCGAATCACTTGCGTATTTACCATCTAAACGACCAATATCTCCAGTCCCTCCTCCTCTTCCAATGGAGTAATAGGCAGAAGCAGAAAGATTTGTAGATTCATTTATTTTATATTCCCAGTTCAAAGAAGCAAGGGGTTTGTGATAGAAGTTTTTTCTTTGATTAAACTCTTGCCCGTTTAAGTATCCGTGATTGTAGTTATATCTTATACCATATTTTTGATAATCCTCAACTTTAGCCATGTTATAAAAGCTACCAGTTCTTTGATTATGAGTTTGAGGAGCTCCTGTAATTATTAGTTGTAAATTATGCTTATTAGCACTGTCTTTCCATCCATATCCAAGAAAATAGTTATATCCTTCAAACATCGTTCCATCTACATAGCCATCTCCCGCTGTTCTTGAAAACAATAACGAAAGAGCATGCCCTCCATCCAATTCTCCAGTGTTATAAGCCATTACACTTTTGGTGAAACCATCATTCCCAACCATAGTTGAAATCTTTCCTCCTTCGTTCAGATCAGTAGATTTTGTTAAAATGTTAATTGTACCACCAACTGAAGATATTGCCAGCTTGGAAGCTCCAAGTCCTCTTTGTACTTGCATTGCTGACACTACATCAGATAGCCCAGCCCAGTTAGACCAATAAACCCTTCCATTTTCCATGTCATTAACAGGAATTCCGTTTATTAAAACTGCTATATTTTGAGAATCGAATCCTCTTAAGTTAATTCTTGAGTCTCCAAAAGCACCCCCACCTTTAGTAGCGTATACTCCAGGTGTTGAATTAAGCATTTCAGGAAGTTCAAGGTTTCCTATTCTTTCTTGAATATCTGCTGCAGTCAAAGTAGATTGAGTTACAGCCTGATCTCTATTAATAGCAAAATCTGCAGTTCCAAAAACAGTAACTCCAGATAAGCCTAAAACTTTTAAGGAAACGGTAATGTCCATTGACTTGTTAAATTCAATTTCTTGACTTGCGTAGCCCACAAAAGAAACTATTAATGTCCCAGAATTATCAGCAGCAATTTCAAATTTCCCGTCAAAATCTGTGTTGACCCCTATATTTGTTCCTTTAACAACAATAGTAGCTCCAGGTAATCCCTTGCCCATTTCGGAATCGATAATTGTACCAGTTACAATATTTTGTGCGTAACAAAATCCTGAAACAAGTAGAACAGTTAACATTAAAGATATTTTTTTCATATAATTAGTAGTTTTGATTATTTAAATACAAATTTCACTATTTTTTGCAAACAAAACTCAAATGTAGTATTAATTTTTTGAACAATTTTTGTGAATAAGTGTCTTAGTTTTTTAAATATTTTTTCAAAAGAGAGGTAGTAGAATAATCGTGATTTTTTGGTTCTTTTTTTTCAATTTCTTCCAATAGTTTAGAAGCTAATTGTTTGCCTAGCTCAACACCCCATTGATCATAGCTAAAAATATTCCAGATTACTCCCTGAACGAAAATTTTATGCTCATACATTGCTATTAGACTACCTAGGGATTCTGGAGTTAATTTTTTTATCAAAATAGTATTAGTCGGTTTATTACCGTCAAACACTTTGAATGGCAATAAAAAGTTAATCTGATCTTTATCAAAAGTTGATTTGTTTAATTCTAACCCTACCTCTTTATGGTTTTTACCCATCATCAAAGCTTCTGTTTGAGCAAAAAAGTTAGACATTAACTTGTCGTGTTGAGTATTTTGTTCGAAGAGCGGTTTTTCAAAACCAATGAAATCACATGGGATTAATTTTGTTCCTTGGTGTATTAACTGAAAAAAAGCATGTTGTGAATTAGTACCTGTGTTGCCCCATATTACGTTACCTGTTTGATAAGACACATTTTCTCCATTTCTATCAACGCTCTTGCCATTACTCTCCATTACTGCCTGTTGAAGGTAAGCAGGTAGTTTACTCAAATATTGCGAGTAAGGAATAACAGCTTCTGTTTCACATTTAAAAAAATTATTATACCAAACGCTGATTAATGCTAAAACAACAGGAATATTTTTTTCAAAAGAAGATGATCTAAAATGGTAGTCCATTTTACGAGCACCTTTTAAAAGGTTTTCAAAATTTTTAGATCCGATGGACAAACTAATAGAAAGACCTACTGAGCTCCAAAGAGAGAACCGTCCACCAACCCAATCGTTCATAGAAAAAACATATTCAGAATTTATTCCAAAACCCTTTATTTCTTTAGTGTTTGTAGAAACAGCAGCAAAATGACTTTTTATACTTTTTTCTCCTAAACTTGTTTTTAACCATTGTTTAATGGTATTTGCATTAGAAATAGTTTCTTGGGTTGTAAAAGTTTTTGAAACAATAATAAAAAGAGTTTTTTCAGGATTTAATTCTTTTAAAATTTCCAAAACGTGGTCTCCGTCAACATTAGAAACAAAATGAGATTTAAGCCTTGAGCGATAATATTTTAATGATTCTACGACCATAACCGGCCCTAAATCAGAACCTCCAATTCCAATATTTACTATATCTGTGAAGATCTTATTTGTATGGCTTTTTATTTTACCAGAAATTACGTCATCAGTAAATGTTTTAATCTTCTGTCTAGACTTTATAATAGAAGGAATAATATTCTTGTTGTCCACTATTATATTTCCATCAGTGCTTGTTCTCATAGCTGTATGTAAAACAGCTCTATTTTCAGTTTTATTTATTTTATCTCCATTAAATTGTTTTTCAATGGAGTTTTTTAAATCACACTGGGAAGCTAAATTTAATAATAAATCAAGAGTCGTTTTATTTAATCTATTTTTAGAAAAATCTAATGAAATATCACCCCAATTGATAGTAAAATCATCAGCTCTATTTTCATTTTTAAACATTTCTTTCATTTCCAAGTCTTTAACTTTTTCAAAGTGCGAATTCAAAGATTTCCAGGAAGATGTTTGAGATGGGTTTGTGTTTTTTAATGACATTGTTTAGTTGTTCGCTATCGAATTATCTAAAACCTTAACATTAGCGCCTATAGAATCCAGCTGTTGTTTAATAGGTTTCATGTAAGTTAAGTATTTATCTTTTAAATCTTTAGAAATTGGCTTAGCTTCAGGAAGTTTTTGGCGTAATGGATCTACCTGTTTTCCGTTTTTCCAAAACCTGTAGCATACATGTGGTCCAGATGTATTGCCTGTCATCCCCACACTACCTATATAATCTCCCTGTCTTACAAATTGCCCCTTTTTAACACCTCTTTTTTTCATGTGTAGGTATTGAGTTGAGTAAGTCGAGTTATGTTTTATAGTTATGTAATTTCCATTTCCTCTTGTATATCCCGCTTTAACAACAGTTCCGCTTGCAGTAGCTCTAATTTCAGTGCCAATGGGAGCTGCAAAATCTGTCCCTAAATGAGGCCGAACTCTTCCGTAATATGCTATTTTTCTTTTTAGGTTATATCTTGAAGAAATTCTACTGAACTGTACAGGACTTCTTAAAAAAGCCCTTCTTAAATTTTTCCCTTTTTCGTCAAAATACTCAAAGATTCCTCTTTTCGAATCCGTTTCAAACTCAATAGCATAAAAAGGCTTTTTTCTATGTTCAAAATAAGCTGAGTGAATTCTGTTTAATCCGACATATATAGAATCATCCACATATTTTCCAGAGTAAATTACTTTAAAGTTATCACCTTTCTCAAGTCTAAAAAAGTCAATAGTCCAGGCATATATTTCTGACAGCTCATTTGATAATAATGGAGACAATTTTTTTTCTTCCATTGTCTCAGAAAGGGAACTAGTAATTATGCCTTCCGCTTGAAACTCAATTAATTTAACCGCTTTAGATTTTTTTTCAGCCCATAAAGAATCTGTCAAAGAAACGATTACATAATCAATTAAATTTGGCTGATATACAAATACTTGAGGAGTTCTTAAACTATCTTTAGAAAAGAGAATAGTATAGGGCTTGCCAATATTTATTTTTCTTACATCGTAAACTTGTTTTGCCTTTTGAACTATATTATAAATTTGAGGATAAAATAAATTATTTTTTTCTAAAATTGTTCCAAAAGAATCACCATTTTTTACCGTGTCTTTTACTACATCAAAATCATTTAGGGTATAACCAAACTGCTTTATTATTTTTTCTTTGATTATAATAGGGGTTTCAGCTTTGGGAGTTTTTTCACAAGAAAAAGTAAAAAAAACAATAAAACTTATAATTATGTAAAACCTGTTCATTGTACTTTAATTTTAAACGGATGTTTAAGTCCTTTAAATTCTTCTAAATCTGCCTCAATAGAACCAATTCTTAATCCAGCTTCTATTTTTATTGGAATTTTATTATCATCATTACTCACCCAAAGGGACAAGCTTTCGCTATCTTTAAAAACTCTGCCAGACTCAATGAAAGGCCTAAATTTCAAACAATTAACTACGCCAAATTTTGTTTTTACATCTTCGTAACCTAAAAACTTCATTCTAAAGTTATAGTTTTCAGCATCAAAAAAAATAGTTATTCTAATAAAATCATCAATTTTTAGTTTTTTTACATCAAAATGATTTCTCAAATAATAAAAAGTTGAAATTAAGTCCTGAACATTTTCTCCAATAGAAACTCTATTTGTTTCTTTATTTTTAATATCATTTACAATCGCTTCGTTAGTATTATAATCGTAGTCAATTTCTACATTTTTTGTATACCCTCCTTCATAAATATTTCGTGTTGATTTTAATGGTCGAACAAGGGTTCTATTAAAATAAGTTTCATAACGATCTTCTACTTTAAAAAACAACCTAGCAATCCCAGTAGTTCTTCCAATGGCGACAGCTTTATGAACTTCCTTAGAATTTATGGAATTTTTTTGTAATTCGAGAGTAGCATAACTTGCGTTGAAAATTCCATAATGTATTCTGAATTTCATGAATTCCCCTGTTTTAAAAGAATCAGAAGAGGTTTTCACAAATGGCACGCTGCTACCTTCAAGACTTTGACTAGATATTAAATTGGAAAGACAAAAAAAGCCGCAAACCAACAAATTTTTTATTCGCATAGCTGCAAAAATATAAAATACTATTTGGATGAATTTAAAAAAGACATTAATTTTTCTGTTTTAGAAACGCCTATATCTGCTACTATTAATTCTTTTGGTGTTTCTCTTATTTTTTTTAATGATTTATATTTTTTTAAAAGTGCGATTTTTGTTTTTTCTCCTATTCCAGGGATGGAGTCAAGAGAAGAATTTAATGCTTGCCCGCTTCTTTTATTTCTATGAAAAGTAATCGCAAAACGATGCGCTTCATTTCTCATGTGTTGAATTACCTTTAATGTTTCGGATCTTTTATCTAGGTAAAGTGGAACGGGATCTGAGGGATAAAATATTTCTTCGAGTCTTTTTGCTATCCCCAGCGCAAGAATTTTATTGTGTAAATTTAATTTTTTTAGAGCGGACAAACTAGAACTTAGTTGTCCTTTTCCGCCGTCAATAATAATTACGCTTGGTAATTTTTTTTCTTCCTCAATCATTCTTTTATATCTTCTAAAAACAACTTCCTCCATAGAAGCATAGTCATTAGGCCCTTCCACTGTTTTAATATTATAATGTCTGTATTCCTTTTTTGCTGGTCTACCATTTATAAATACAACGCAAGCTGCCACTGGATTTGAACCTTGAATATTTGAATTATCAAAACACTCAATATGAACAGGATTTGTCTTAAGCCTTAAATCCTTCTTCATTTGATCTAAAATTCTTTTTGCATGCCTTTCAGGATCAACAATTTGAATTTTTTTTAATTGTTCTATTTTAAAATATGCGATGTTTTTTTTAGAAAGTTCTAGAAGCTTTTTATTGTCCCCTACTTTTGGAATAATAAACTTTGCAGGTATTAAACCGTTGTATTCAAATGGACTTATAATTGTTTTATTTTTTGACTCAAACTTTTTTCTTAAATCTACAATACACATCAACAAAAGATCACTATCTATTTCATCTAATTTTTTTTTAATTTCTACATTATGAAATCTTACTATACGTCCATAAGCAACTTGAAGATAATTTACATAAGCATGGGTTGAATCGGAAAGAATACTAAAAACATCAATGTTGTTTAGTTTGGAGTTTACCACTGTCGATTTGAACTGATAATTAACTAAAAGTTCCATTTTTTCTTTAATTTTTTGAGCATATTCAAAATCCATATTTTCGGAGTATTCAAGCATTTTTTTCTTTAGAAGTTCTTTAGATGGAGAAAATTTCCCCTTGAGTATTTGTTTTACAGAATTAATATTATAATCGTATTCTTTTTCAGAAATTAAAGCTTCACTTGAATCTTTAGATTTTCCTACTTGAAAACCAAGAATGATAGTATTTCCAGCCTTTTTCAAAATCCGTAGCGATAGTTTTTCGTTTTTAGAATTAATTTGTTTTTCAGAAAGATTATAGTTGCTAATTCTGAGTGGATATAGATTATTGATTAAATCGAGTAAAATATTTATGGTTTTATAATTGGTATATGGACCATAATATTCAGCCCCATCTTTTATCAGTTTTCTTGTAAACATAACCCTAGGAAATCTCTCTTTTTTAATACAAATCCATGGATATGTTTTGTCGTCTCTCAATAAGATATTGTATTTGGGCTGGTATTTTTTAATAAGAGAGTTTTCTAATAAAAGAGCATCAGATTCAGAAGAAACTACAACATGTTTAATGTCTGCTATGTTTTTTACAAGATTTTTTGTCTTTTGGGAACCTACGTTTTTTTGAAAATAAGAAGCAACTCTTTTTTTTAAATTTTTAGCCTTACCTATATATATAATTTTATTGGATTCATTAAAAAATTGATATACTCCAGGAAGATTTGGAAGTGTAGAGAATTCTGGGTTCAGTGTAGTTTTACTCACTTTGCTAAAATAATTATTTTTAATTTTACACTTTAACTTATAATTAAATATAAATGTTTTTAGCCTTAATTATTACAAACATATGTTTTGTAGGAGCTGCCTTCATTACAAATGAAAATAATGCAGACATGTTATTAGCTGGGTATAACACTATGTCTAAAAAGGAAAAAGAGTCTTTTGATCTCAAAAATTATCTTATTTTTTTTAAAAAGTTTTTTATAAACCTTGCGATTTATTCTTCATTAATATATATAACATCCTATATAGTATTTGAAGAGTCTACAGCGGCTATGATATATTTTTTTTCAATACTTATTCCTTTACCTTATATGATATACAAAGGGAATAAGTTTAAAACAAAAAAATAGTGAAAAAACAAGATTTAAGAACCATTTTTAGAAATAAGAGAAATTCATTGAGCGAAAATGACAATGAAGAATTAAGTCTTGAAATTGCCAATAGATCTTTAAATATGAATATTTGGAATCATAGCAATTATCATATTTTTTTCCCAATTGAAAAAAACAATGAAATAGACACTAAATTAATTATTCAAATCATTCAAGGAAAGGACAAGAATGTAGTTTTACCTAAGACAGATTTTAAAAACAAAATCATAACTAATTTCCTCCTTACTGACGCTACTTTATTTAAAATCAATAAACAAGGTATTTCAGAGCCTCAGTCGGGGATTAATATAAAAGAAAATCAAATTGAGGTGATATTTATTCCTTTGCTTTGTTTTGACACAACTGGGCACAGAGTAGGGTATGGCGGAGGATATTACGATAGGCTTCTAAAAAAGTGCCCAATCAAAACTCTTAAAATAGGTTTGTCATTTTTTGATCCAATTGAAAAAATTGAAGATAAAACTATAAATGACATTAAAATGGATTACTGTATTACTCCCACAAAAATCTATAATTTTTAAGGAAAAATCCTTTTATTAAAAACCAACATAATCCCAACTCCAGTACTAATGGCTGTATCAGCAATATTGAAGACTGGTTCAAAAAAAGTAAAACTTTCTCCGCCTATATGTGGCAACCAATTTGGCCATTCCCAAGTAAACATTGGAAATTGAAGCATGTCGACTACGTGTCCGTAAAGAACGGATTCGTATCCATTACCAGGACTAAATGAAGCAATGTTTAGATAACTATCGGTAAAAAGATATCCATAAAAAATAGAATCAATTAAATTTCCTAAAGCCCCAGCTAGAACCAAAGAAATACTAATAATTAAAAGTTTACTTTCTCTTTTTTTAATAGATTCATTTAACCAATAAAAAATAAAGGGCACTGCTGCAATTCTAACCAAAGTTAAAATTAGCTTTCCTAATCTTTCACTGATAAAGGGGATGAAGTCACTTATTTTTGCTCCCCATGCCATTCCTTTATTTTCAACAAATAACATTTTAAACCAACCTAAATCTACTAAAGCGTCTGATCCATAAAGAGTCAATGGAAAATTAACCTTAATATAAATTTTAGAAAGTTGATCTATTAATAGAACGAAAAATATAATTAAAATAGACTTGTTAAAACTCATAATTAAAAAAGAAACTAAATATAAATTTTAAGACATTTTGTTTTTTGCCTCTATACTTAAAGTTGCATGAGGAACTAACTCTAGTCTTTTTTTGTTTATTAGCTTACTAGTCTCTCTACAAACTCCATAAGTTTTGTTTTCAATCCTAATAAGAGCACTTTTCAAATCTCTAATAAACTTTTCTTGCCTGATAGCAAGCTGAGTATTAGCTTCTTTAGACATGGTTTGCGAGCCTTCTTCAAATGCCTTGAAAGTAGGAGAAGTATCTTCGGTTCCATTATTTCCATCGTTCATGTAAGCACTTTTAATTAAAGCAAGATCGTTTTGGGCTTTCTTTATTTTTTCTTCAATTAAGTTTTTGAAATATTTTAAATCTTTATCAGAATAACGTGAATTCGCCATGATTAATTATTTTTATGAATACTAAGCTTTGTGTCAATATTATCAAATTTAATTTCAATTCCATTTTTTATAGAACTTTCTAAAATTAAATCATCAGCTAAAGTTTCGTTAACAATATATTCTCTATTCTCAAAAATAGCTTTTTCAATTATATTATCCTTCTGAATTTTTAAAATAATTTTATCAGTCACTAATAATCCAATCTCTTTTCTATGATTTTGAATTCTGTTTACTAGTTCTCTAGCGATTCCTTCGTTTTTTAAGCCCTCATTCAACATAACGTCTAAAGCTACAGTAATATTGTTTTCAGACGCTACTAGCCATCCTTGAATATCTTCCGAAACAACCTCTAAATCTTGTGCTTCAAGCATAATCTTAGTAGAATCAATATTGATTGAAATAGACTCACCTTTTTCTATTTTTTTAATTTCACTATTTCCAAAACTTTTTATTTGTAAAGTTACTTTAGACAAAAGTTTTCCGAGCTTAGGTCCTAAACTTTTGAAATTAGGCTTCACTTTTTTTACCAAAATCCCAGAAGAATTGCTGATTAATTCAATTTCTTTTACATTAACCTCTGACTTTATAAGTTCAGAGACTTCTTCAAGCTCTAGCTTTTCATTCAAATTAGAGTAGGGTATCATTATTTTTAAAAGAGGTTGACGAACTTTAATTTTTTCTTTTTTCCTTAATGATAAAACTAAGGAGCAAATTATTTGAGCTTTTCTTATTTTCTTTTGCAATTCAACATCTATTAGTTTACTTTTTGAAATTGGAAAGTTGGAGTGATGAACAGATTCAAAGGAATTAAAATTTGTATTAGAAATTAAATCACAATATAAGCGGTCCATAAAAAATGGAGCTATTGGGGAGGAAATTTTAGCAATTTCTATTAGACACGTAAACAAGGTTTGGTATGCGCTTATTTTATCTTTTTCATAAGAACCTTTCCAAAACCTTCTTCTAGAAAGTCTAACGTACCAGTTACTTAAGTATAACTGAACAAATTTAGAAATAGATCTAGCTGCTTTTGTAGGTTCATACTTTGAATAATGATCGTCAACATCATTAATTAAAGATTGAAGTTCAGAAATTATCCACCTATCTAGTTCGGGCTTTTCACTATTATTTAACTCATTCTCGCTAAAATTAAATTTGTCAATATTTGAATAAAGGGTGAAAAATGAATATACATTGTAAAGTGTTCCAAAAAACTTACGTTTACTTTCTTCAATCCCAGATAAATCAAACTTTAAATTATCCCAGGGGTTCGCATTGCTAATCATGTACCACCTTGTGGCATCGGGCCCAAAATCTTCAATGGTTTTAAAAGGGTCTACTGCATTTCCTAATCTTTTAGACATTTTCTGCCCATTTTTATCTAATACAAGTCCATTAGAAATTACATTTTTATATGAGATAGAACCAAAAACCATTGAGCTAATAGCATGCAAAGTGTAAAACCATCCTCGAGTTTGATCTACTCCTTCAGCGATATAATCAGCTGGGAAGGCTATGTTGCTATCAATCATCTCATTATTTTCAAAGGGATAGTGCCATTGCGCATAAGGCATAGATCCTGAATCAAACCAAACATCTATTAAATCGGCCTCTCGATACATTTTTTGTCCATTTTTTGAAGATAAAATTATTTCATCAACAATATTTTTGTGAAGATCAATTTTATCGTAATTGGACTCTTCCATGTTATTTGTTTCAAAAGAATCAAAAGGATCTTCTTTCATAAAACCTAAATGTATTGCCTTAGAAATTTCAATTTTTAATTCTTCGACTGAACCAATTATAATCGTTTCTTTTGAATCTTCTGTTCTCCAAATAGGCAAAGGAATTCCCCAAAATCTAGATCTAGAGAGATTCCAATCATTTGCATTAGAAAGCCAATTGCCAAATCTTCCATCTCCTGTTGATTTGGGTTTCCAGTTTATAGACTCGTTTAGTTTAGTTAAAAGCTCTCTTTTTTGAGTTACTTTAATAAACCATGAATCTAAAGGATAATATAAAATAGGCTTGTCAGTTCTCCAACAATTGGGATAACTATGTAAATATTTTTCAACCTTAAATGCTTTATTCTCTTCCTTTAATTGAATGGCAATTTCTACATCTACAGATTTATCAGGAATTTCATTTGGATTATTATAATATTCATTTTTCACATACTTACCTCCTAACTTTCCTAACTCAGGTCTAAATTTACCTTGTAAATCAACTAGCGGAACAAGCTGTTGGTTTTCATCATAAATTAGCATTGGGGGAACTTCGGGTATAGCTTCTTTTGCGACTTTAGCATCGTCAGCACCAAAAGTAGGAGCAGTATGCACAATACCTGTTCCATCTTCAGTAGTTACGAAATCTCCAGCTATGACCCTAAATGCATTTTCTGCATTTTGGTGTGGAAGGGGAGCATCATTCCAAAGTTGCCTATACTTAACTCCAATTAATTCTTTTCCAACAATAGTTTCCTTAACTAAGTAAGGTATTTTGGTTTTTAATTTTGGATCTAGTTTTAATTCGTCTTCGTTTTCAACTTCAATAAAAGTTCTTGAAAATACTTTTGAAACTAGATCTTTTGCTAGAATCACATTAATTGGCTTGTTAGTATATTGATTAAAACTAGAAACTATAGTGTATTTAATTTTAAGGCCAACAGTTAATGCTGTATTCGATGGGAGAGTCCAAGGTGTAGTAGTCCAAGCTAAAAAATAAATGGGATCATGCTGTATTATTGAATTAGGCAAAGTGTTTTTTATTGCTTCAAATTGAGCAGTAACCGTGGTATCAGTTACATCTTGATAAGTACCTGGTTGGTTTAATTCATGAGAGCTTAATCCAGTTCCTGCTTTTGGAGAATATGGCTGTATTGTATAGCCTTTGTAAATTAGTCCTTTATCAAAAAGATTTTTCAATAGCCACCATACTGACTCTATATATTTAGGCTTATAGGTTACGTATGGGTTCTGCATATCCACCCAATAGCCCATTTTTTTTGTCAAATCGTTCCAAACATCAGTGTAGCGCATAACAGCTTTCTTACAAGCAGCGTTATAATCTTCTACACTTATTGATTTACCAATATCTAATTTAGAAATACCCAACTCTTTCTCAACACTCAACTCTATAGGCAAACCATGAGTGTCCCAACCGGCTTTTCTGTCTACCTGAAATCCTTTTAATGTTTTATATCTACAAAAAATATCTTTAATACTTCTTGCCATTACATGATGGATACCAGGCATTCCATTTGCAGACGGAGGCCCCTCGTAAAAAACAAACTTAGGAGCACCGTCTCTAAGACTAATGCTTTTTTCAAATGATTGATTGGAATCCCAATCTTTTAAAACTTCTTTAGCAATTTTTGAAAGATCTAATCCTTTGTATTCCTTAAAAGCCATTTTGATAAAATGAAATTTTGATAATAAGCGAAAGTAACGATTTTAGATGAAATTTTTTTAAAACTTATGTTCTAAAACGATATTTAAATTTCTGCCAGGCGAAGATATTCCTGACGCGAACTCTCTGTAATGTACATCAAACAAATTATCAAAAATTAATGTTGCCTTTAAATTATCTGAAAATTTATAAGAGGATGATAGTTTTACAACCCTCCAGGAAGGCATTCCGTAGTATTGCGCGATTCCATCGCTATAGCCTATTAAAGGAGTCTCTTCTAGTCTATCTTCACCACCAATACTATAATCTTTTGGTTTTTTAACTCCGGAAAACTTATAAGATAATTGCAATTTTGTTCGAGAATGAATCCATTTTAGATAAAAAGAACCAAAAATAGGAGATATAGAGGGTAATGGATATGGGTTTTGAACACTGCCTCCATTTGTATAGGTTATGTTACTTTTAAAAGAAAGCTTTTTCGAAATTTCAGTCTCGGAGTCAAATGAGAACCCATAAATATAAGCTCTACCTGAATTAATATTTGCCATTGTTTTGACTTCTTCAAAATCGTAAAGAATTGTTTGAGGATTTTCGGTTGACTTATCATCTAAAATTTCAAAATAATCTCTAATAATGTGGTTTGTAATATGCGTGTAATATAGATTGAGAGATAAAATATTAAGCTTATTGTTAAAAAACTTGGTAAAACCCAAATCTGAACTATAAGCATATTCTGGTTTTAGTTGTTTATTAGGGACAGAAAGCACTCCTCTGTTTTCTCGAATTTTACCTATATCATCAATGTTTGGAGACCTAAAGCCGCTAGAAAAATTAGCATTTATTTGCCAATTTTTTTTTAATCTAGTAACGTAACCTAAGCTTCCAGTTAACGAAGAGTTTTTTGTTTGTATAGTACTTAAATTAGCATCTATTAAAGCTTCTTCCTCCCAGCTAGCATTTAACCATGTTATACTGTATCTCATCCCAAAATTAAAATTAGATTTTTCAGAAAGATCTTTTCTAAACTCATAATAGGATGCTGCACTACTATAATTGCTGCCCTTGCTAGGATATCTTGTAGGGATTTTAAAAATTGAATTGGGGTCTTTTGCACCTGAAAGTAATAAATCATTTTTAACAAGTTTTTCTCCAAACGCAACTGAACTTACATCGTTATAAGTGAACTCAAAACCATAGGAAAACGAAGAAACATTTGTTTTATTTCCAATAAAATCTGCATTTAAAGAAAAAAGATCTACATTTTCTATTTGAGAATTTAGCACAAGTGATTGGAACTTTCTGTTGTTTCGCGATTCTTTAATTTTTTGAAAAGCAGCGACGATAGACCCTTTTTTTAACCACTTTTTATCATCTACAAAATTATAAGTAGATGAAATTAATGTTCTTTTTTGTGGGCCATAATACCATTGTGAATATTTCAGAATTTCTTGAGAGCTGTATTCGTTTAACTTGTCATAACGATTAATATTGGAAGATTTAGAATGCTGTAGGTTTAATACAAAATTTGATGTTTCAGAAATTTTAATATTAAATTTTTGTAAAAAATCAAATTGAGAATAGTTTGTATTTTTTTGAATAGCTGGATTTTTATTTATAAAATTTTCCTCGTTAAATTTTTCGCTAACAAGATAATGTTTGTTTAATCCCCAATTTTCAAACCCATGAGTTCTATTTCTTCCCATTATAATATCACCAAAGTCAGAGTAAGAAAAACTGGTGAAACTTCCCCAATTTTCTTTGCTATGCTCGAAGTTTAAATTATTTATATTATGATTTAAAATGGTATTAAGAGAATTAGATCCCATCACAATCCATTTTTTTTCATTATTTATTTTAGGTGTTCGAGTGTAAAAATGAACCACTCCTCCCAACGCATCTGAACCATAGCCCACTGAAGATGGCCCAAAGATAACCTCAGTTCTTTCTAATGTGTTGGGGTCTATGGTTATGGCATTTTGTAGGTGTCCAGATCTGTAAATAGCATTATTCATCCTTACACCGTCTATAACAAGTAAAACTCTATTGGCTTCAAAGCCCCTAATAACTGGACTTCCTCCCCCACCTTGACTTTTTTGAATTCTAATAGCTCCTCCATAATACAATAGATCTGCAGAAGTTTGAGGCAAGTCCAATTCAGTTTTTTTAGCTGTTATTAAAGAAACTTTTTTAGAAACTTTTTCTTTACTTTCTCTGTTTCTTCCTACAGATAAAATAATTTCAGATAGTCTTTGAGTGCTAGACCTTAAGTAAACATTAAAAACTTCTTTATCTGATTGCAAGATCTTATTTACAGGGATTCGCAATTTTTCATATGAGATGTGACTAAAAGTTATGGTATCAGTTTTTTCGAACTCAGAAAGATTTAAATAGCCATTAAAATCAGAAATTACAGTTGTTTTTTTTTTAGTGTTATAGATAGTAACATTAGGAATTATGAATCCCTCATTTAAATCCTTAACAACTAATTTTTGAGAAAAGGTATTTAAAGAAATTGTCAAAAAGACAACAAAAATAAAGTTACCTTTTTTTAAAAAGATCATACATGATATTAAGTGATTGAGGCCTTCTAAAGTCTTCTAAATGTATTTGCATATACTTTATTAAAAATTCTAACAATTCTTTTCTTTGGACAGAAGATCCAATTGTAACAGCGTACTCATCAAAATTTGTGCCTAAAAATTCTTTAAAATGTTTTATTACAGATCCTGAAATATAATTTTTATTTTTTGAGTAATCACAAAACACTCCGTTTAGCATATCAAAAAAAGACAAATTTATATTGCTCTCATCTGGTGATATACCTAAATATTTAAAAAATTTTATCAAAAAATGAATATGAAAATTAACATAATTATCACTAGAATCAAGCCAGATCAAAGATTTTTTAATAAAATTATAAAGATTTTCGTTTTTTTCCTCTTCTTGGATACTTTTAGACAAAACTTCAGATAAAAACAAAACAATAGTATTTTTAATTATATTAAAAGGAATGGTCTTGTAAGGGGAAACTATTTTTGCAGCTCTAATACTTTCTAAATTTCCTTTGTTTCTATGGTTTGCATCTATTTCTAGTATGGTTAATGGTTGAAAAAGTCCAATATTTAGAGATTTTTTTTTTTTGAGACCGTATTCCTTTAATCAAATAGGATTTTATTCCGTCAGAAAGAGTAAAACATTTAATTATTAAACTGCTTTCTGAATATTTGATTGAACTTAAAGCAATGGCTTCAGTTGATATTAGCATTTTGAAGTTATAATTAAATCTAAACTACGCCTTGAGCCAGCATAGCGTCTGCAACTTTTATGAACCCAGCAATATTAGCTCCTTTTTCATAATTTATATATCCTTTCTCTAATCCATGTGTAATACAAGCATTGTGAATATCTAACATTATGTCTTTTAGCCTACTGTCAACCTCTTCTCTTGTCCAACTGTATCTTAATGAATTTTGAGCCATTTCTAAGCCAGATACAGCTACTCCTCCAGCATTTGAAGCTTTCCCAGGGGCATACAAGACTTTATTTTTTCTAAAAACAGAAATTGCTTCTGGAGTGCAAGGCATATTAGCCCCCTCACTAATACATATGCATCCGTTATTAATTAAATTTTGCGCATTTTTCTCGTTGAGTTCATTTTGTGTAGCGCATGGCAAAGCAATTTCACAAGGGATACCCCAAGGTGTTTGGTTTTTATAAAACTTAGCCTTAGAGTACTTTTTAACATATTCGGATATTCTTTCCCTTTTATTATTTTTTAAATCCATAACGTATTTAAGTTTCTCTTCTGTTATTCCTTCAGAGTCATATATTGACCCAGATGAGTCAGATAAGGAGACTACTTTTGCAGAAAGTTGAATACACTTTTCAGCAGCAAATTGCGCAACATTACCAGAGCCAGAAATAATAACCGTTTTACCTTTTACAGAATCCTTTACGTGATTCAACATGTTTTCAGCAAAATATACCGTTCCATATCCAGTTGCTTCAGGTCTAATCAAAGATCCTCCCCACGACAATCCTTTGCCTGTTAATACGCCTGTAAATTCTTTTTTTAACTTTTTATATTGTCCAAACATATACCCAATTTCTCTTCCCCCAACTCCAATATCTCCTGCAGGAATATCCGTATTTGGGCCAATATATCTAAAAAGCTCAGTCATAAAGCTTTGACAAAACCTCATAATTTCTCCATCACTTTTCCCTTTTGGATCAAAATCAGACCCACCCTTACCACCTCCCATTGGAAGGGTTGTTAGACTATTTTTGAAAACTTGTTCAAAAGCCAAGAATTTAAGGATGCTTAAATTCACCGAAGGATGAAAGCGTAACCCACCTTTGTAAGGGCCTATAGCCGAATTCATTTGAACTCTGTACCCTCTGTTAACGCGAATTTCACCACTGTCATCAACCCAATTAACCCTAAACATTAGGACTCTTTCGGGTTCCACCATACGCATTAATATGTTTTTTCCATGGTAAATTTTATTAGAAACTATATATGGTATTACCGTTTCGGAAACTTCCCTTACTGCTTGCATGAATTCAGGTTCTTGAGAGTTTCTTTTAGCTATTTCTGTTATAAAATTTTCTATATTTTTTTTCATGATGAAATAATTTTAGTAAAAATTATTAAAATAATAACTCTAAGTTAATCAATTAACTTAAATCATTATTTAAATATCTATAGCTTGTTTAAGATCCGAAATCAGGTCTTCAGAGTCTTCAATCCCAACACTAAGCCTTATTAAAGAGTCGACAACACCAGAGGCCTCTCTATCCTTTTTAGGAATTGAAGCATGCGTCATCGATGCAGGGTGGCCAGCAAGGCTTTCTACCCCACCCAGCGATTCAGCTAAGGTGAATATTTTGAGTTTTTCAATGATTTGAATTGCCTTGTTAAAATCATTTCCTTTTGTAGTAAAGGATATCATGGCCCCAAAATTTGACATTTGTTTTTTAGCAATTATGTGATTTGGGTGAGTCTCAAAACCTGGCCAAAAAACTTTTTCAATTCCGTTATGATTATTTAAAAAAATAGCAATTTTTTTCGCATTTTGACAATGCCTCTCCATTCTTACGTGTAATGTTTTTATGCCTCTTAACGTCAAAAAACTATCCATAGGGCCACAAATCGCTCCACTTGCATTTTGAATAAAATAAAGTTTATCAGCTAAATCTTTATTATTAACAACCAGGGCTCCTAAAACAACATCACTGTGTCCTGCAAGGTATTTTGTTGCTGAATGCATTACAATATCTGCTCCTAAGTTTAAAGGTTGTTGTAAAAAAGGGGTAGCAAATGTATTGTCAACTGATAATAAAATTTTTCTTGATTTTGCAATTTTACTTAAAGAACTAATGTCTATAACATTCATCATTGGGTTAGTCGGGGTTTCTACCCAAATCATTTTAGTATTTACATTAATTAACTTTTCTACCGACATGGAATCATTCATTCCGGTAAAGTGAAACTTAATCCCAAAATTTTCAAATATTTTTGTAAATAGCCTGTAAGATCCCCCGTACAGATCATTGGTTGAGATTACTTCATCACCTGGCTTTAACAGTTTTAAAACGGCATCAATCGCAGCTAATCCAGAACCAAAAGCTAGCCCATAAACTCCGTTTTCGATACTTGCTAAAGAACTTTCTAGGGCATGTCTAGTGGGATTATGAGTTCGGCTGTATTCATATCCTAAGTGTTTCCCTGGGCTTGATTGAGAATATGTAGAGGTTTGATATATTGGAGGCATTACTGCCCCATAACCTTTTTCAGGAATTTGCCCTCCATGGATTGTTTTGGTGTTAAATTTCATTTTACGTGAGCTCATTGATTTTTTTATTCAAATATAAATTATATCATAAGAAACATATAATTTTAATGCTATAAATAAATACATGAAAAAAGTATATTTTCTTTCAAATTGTTCTACCTGTAAGGATATTATGAAAAAATGGGATTTAAGTGAAGTGGAAAAAATCAATTTAAAAAAGCAACCTTTAACAGAATTGGATTTAGATGAATTATATAGTGTTTCTAAAAATTATGAGACATTATTTAATAAAAGAGCAATTTTATTTAGAGATAAAAAAAAGGAATTTGTTGAAATTGTAGAAAAAAATTATCGAGACATGATTATTTCTCATTATAGTTTTTTAAAAAGACCAATTTTGTTAATCAATGGTAAGTTGTTTATTGGAAATTCTAATGAGGTTGTATGTGCGGCAAGCATAGAGCTTAAAAAGTAAACATATTGTTGTATAAAACTATTTGATAGAATTAGTTTATCATATATAAAATTAAATAATATGTTTTTTTATAATTTAAAAAGACATTACCTTAAGGGAAAAAAAATATGAGAAAATTTTTTGAAATATACTATCCAATAGTACTAGCTTTTCTGTCTTTTTTGTTATCTGTTACTTTATGGTTCACTGGAAACCAGCTTGAGGGAATATTTGTAGGAATTTGGGTTCCTTCAATTTTATCTTTATCAATTGCTTTACGTCAAAGAAGAACTGACAGTAAAAAAAACAATTAATATGAGCTTAAATGGAATATTGTTCATAATTGGATGCGTAATCTTTGTGCTTTATTTAGCGGGATATGTGTTGGTTATTACAAATCAAAATAAAATTCAAAATCAAGAGAACAAAAAAAATAAAGAGACTAAATAAATTTTAAAAAGATGATTTTGCTTAAAAACATTAATTTAATTTTGTTCCTGATTTCATTTCTTATTGGATCTTCGCAGGATAAATCTACACCTACTGAAATTTGGGAACCCGTTCCTAAAGAGGTGTATTCTATTTCTGATTCTGCTCCTCCTAATGATGCCATTATTTTATTTGATGGAACAGATTTGTCAAGATGGAATGCAAAATGGTCAAGCAAAGAATCTAAATGGAAAATTAATAATGACAGATCCATGACTGTCGTGTTTGATGGTTCAGGAGGAATTGAAACTAAACAAAAATTTGGATCAGTACAATTGCATATAGAATGGAAAACGAGTGAGGATGTATCTCATAAAAATCAAAAGAGATCTAATAGTGGGGTTTTTTTTCAAGGTCGATATGAAATTCAAATTTTAGACAGCTATAAAAGCCCAACATATGTCAATGGGCAGGCTGGGTCGGTATATAAACAGCATATCCCACTTGTTAATGCATCTAGAAAACCAGGAGAGTGGCAGTCATATGACATTGTTTTTGATGCGCCAGAGTTTGCTCAAGATGGTAAAAAAACTAAATCAGGATATTTTACCGTTTTCCATAACGGAATTTTAATACAAAATCATGTCGAAATTTTTGGAACTACAACTAACGTCGGTCAACCAGAATACACAGCACATGATGAGGGACCTATTTCGCTTCAAAACCATTGCTGCTCTCAAATATCTTTAAGAAATATTTGGGTTAGGAAATTAGACTAAGCCTCTCTTTTTTGTAACTTTGTAGGCATGCTACAATCGATGACTGGTTTTGGAAATGCCGATACAGATTCTGAATTTGGAAAAATATCTTTGGATATTAAATCCCTAAACAGTAAAACCCTAGATTTTAATTATAATTTAAACCCAATATTTAGAAATATTGAGAACGATATTCGAACTATTCTTGTAAATAGTTTAAAAAGGGGAAAGATTGACCTTAAAATTAATTTTAAAGTTTCAGTAAATAACTTCAGATCTCATTTAAATCATGATGTAATTAAATCTTACATCAAAGATTTGAAAAAGATAAATTCTGGAACTGATATGGAGTTTTTAAAAATTGCGGTTACTCTTCCAAATTCTATTGAGAATAATCGCCCAAATCTTCATAAAAAAGTCACGGAAAAAATAAAAAAATTAGTTAAGCATGCAGTTAAAGAATTAGTAAGTTTTAGGGCTCAAGAAGGGAAATCTTTAGAAATAGATCTTTTAAATAATTTAAATTTAATTAATGACAAGCTGATTCAGATAGAGAAATTGGCCCCAATAAGAATTCAGTCAGTAAAGCAAAGAATAAAGAAAAATTTAGGCAAGCTTAAAGTTGAAATAGATCAAAGTAGATTTGAACAAGAATTAATTTATCATTTAGAAAAGTTAGACATTAACGAAGAACTAGTCAGATTAAAAAACCATATAATTTTTTTTAAAAAAACAGTTAATGCAAAACAACTTGAAAAAGGAAAAAAATTAATATTTATTAGTCAAGAAATTGGTCGCGAGATTAATACTATTGGTTCAAAATCAAATAATTTATTAATGCAACAAACTGTAGTTGAAATGAAAAATGAATTAGAAAAAATCAAAGAACAACTTTTAAATGTATTGTAATGTCTAAAGGTAAATGCATTATTTTTTCCGCACCCTCAGGAAGTGGAAAAACTACTTTGGTCAAGCATTTATTAGATCAAAAAGATTTGAATTTGATTTTTTCAATTTCTGCTACCACTAGAAAGAAAAGAGGGAATGAGAGAAATGGAGTCGATTATAATTTTTTAGAAAAAGAAATTTTTGATAAAAAAATTAAAAAAGGAGAATTCTTAGAATTTGAAGAAGTTTATAAAGGTGTTTTATACGGAACTTTAAAGCAGTCTATTGAGAATCTTTTAAAAGATTATAACGTGATTTTTGATATTGATGTTGAAGGTGGAGTAAAATTGAAAAATATATTTAAAGATAATGCATTGTCAGTTTTTGTAAAACCTCCAAGCTTAGATGAATTAAAAAAAAGGTTAAATATTAGAAATAAAGATTCAAAAGATTCTATCAATATTAGAATTTCTAAGGCTAACTTTGAGTTATCGAAAGAAAAATATTTTGACCAAACGATAATCAACGACGATTTGTTAAAAGCAAAAAAAGAAGCTTACATTTTTGTAAATCAATTTTTAGAAAAACAATGAAACAAATTGGTTTGTTTTTTGGGACATTCGATCCTTTACACAATGGGCATGTTTCAATTGCTAGGTATTTTATCAGAGAACTAAAGCTAAACAAATTGTGGTTAGTAGTTACCCCATTAAACCCCTTTAAAGAGTCTGAAAAAATCTCAGATGAAATGACTAGACTAGAGATGGTAGAGGATTTTTGTAAAAATGAACAACACATGATTTGTTCTAAAGTAGAGTTTGAATTGCCTAAGCCAAATTATACAGCTGATACTCTTGAGTTCTTAGTAAAGAATAATCCAGACACTAAATTTTATATAATTTTAGGAGAAGACAACTTAAACAGCTTACATTTATGGGAAGATTCGCATAAAATATTACAACATCAAATTTGTGTTTACCCTAGAAAAAATTTAAATAAAAGAATAAATAATTTAATTAATCACGAAATGGTTAAGATTTATGATGCTCCAATAATGGAAATATCATCCACCACTATAAGAGAAATGTTAAGTAAAAGAAAATCTATAAAACATCTAGTCCCTTTTGAAGTAAATACAAGAATAGTCCATATGTAGCTTAAGAATTTCTGTATTCTTTTGAGTTTTTAACCAATTGTTAACAATTTGAACCACTTTTTTTATTCAAATTGCATCCCCTTAAGTATAATAAATAATTTAATAAAATGGAAAACGAAAAAAAAGTTGATATAAGAGAAATCAACAAGAAAATTGAAAAAGAGAGTGCATTTATTGATTTATTAACTCTAGAGATTAATAAAGTAATTATTGGTCAAAAACACATGATAGAAAGACTCTTGATAGGTCTTTTAGGACAGGGTCATATACTTTTAGAAGGAGTTCCTGGATTAGCAAAAACCCTTGCCATAAACTCTTTAAGTAAAGCTGTTAAAGGAAGTTTTAGCAGGATTCAATTTACGCCTGATTTGCTCCCAGCAGATGTTGTAGGGACAATGATTTATAACATGAAAGAAAATGATTTTTCTATAAAGAAAGGACCGGTATTTGCAAATTTTGTTTTAGCAGATGAAATTAATAGAGCTCCAGCCAAGGTACAATCAGCCTTATTAGAGGCTATGCAAGAAAAACAAGTGACTATTGGAGACAAAACTTTTAAGTTACCCCCTCCTTTTTTAGTAATGGCAACTCAAAACCCAGTTGAGCAAGAAGGGACTTATCCACTTCCTGAAGCTCAGATAGATAGGTTTATGTTAAAAACTGTTATTGATTATCCCAATATTAATGATGAACAAGAAATAGTAAGAGCCAATATTAATAATAGCTTTGGAGTAATTAAACCAGTTGTTTCAGTAAAAGAAATAATTAAAGCTCAAGAATCAGTGCGATTGGTTTATATGGACGAGAAAATCGAAAAATATATTCTGGACTTAATTTTTGCGACAAGATATCCTGAGAAATATGGGTTGGAGGAGTTAAAACCTCTTATAAATTTTGGAGCTTCACCAAGAGGGAGTATAAACTTGGCTAACGCATCAAGGTGTTATGCTTTTATTAAAAGAAGAGGATATGTTATCCCAGAAGATGTTAGGTCAGTAATTCATGATGTTTTAAGGCATAGAATTGGGTTAACCTATGAAGCAGAAGCTGAAAACATCTCATCTGAGGATATCATAAATAAAATCGTCAATCAAGTTGAAGTACCTTAATGATTTATAATAATAATTATTTTTCGAAAATTAAAATTTAATTTTTATAAGTGGAAACAAAAGATCTCTTAAAAAAAGTAAGGAAAATTGAAATTAAAACTAGAAGGCTAAGTAATAATATCTTTGGAGGAGAATACCATAGTGTATTTAAAGGAAGAGGGATGACATTTAGCGAAGTTAGAAATTATCAATTTGGAGATGACGTAAGAACGATAGATTGGAATGTAACAGCCAGGTACAATGAGCCATTTGTAAAAGTTTTTGAAGAAGAAAGAGAGTTGACCCTGATGTTATTGGTTGATGTGAGTGGCTCGGAATTATTTGGAACAGAGAACGCAATAAAGAAAAATATTATTACAGAGATATCCGCAACATTAGCTTTTTCAGCACTACAAAATAATGATAAAGTAGGTCTTATTCTTTTTTCAGATAATGTAGAGTTATTTATTCCTCCTAGTAAGGGGAAAACACATGTTTTAAGAATCATTAGAGAATTAATTGAATTTAAACCCTTGAGTAAAAAAACTGATATATCAGAAGCGCTTCGATTTTTAATAGGTGTAATTAAAAAGAAATCAATTGCGTTTATTTTATCAGATTTTATTTCTGTCGATTATGAAAAAACATTAAAAATCTGTGCCAATAAACACGATGTTACTGGAATTAGAATTTTTGATAAGCTTGAAGAAAAAATACCAAACATGGGTATTGTAAAAATGTTTGATCAAGAAACGGAAGAGACCAAGCTTATAGACACCTCCTCCTCTTTGTTAAGAAAAAAATATGAATCTTATAATATTACTAATTCTAAAAGATTTAATCAATTATTTTCTAAAAATGGGGCTGGTACATTAAATTGTAGAACAGACGAAAGTTATGTAAAAAAATTACTTAGTTACTTTAAAAAACGTGGATAGATTAAAACTTTTTATTGTTTTTTTTATTTGTGTAAGTAGTGTAATATTTTCACAACAAAACCCTATTTTAAATTCTTCAGTTGATACCACCTCGATTAAAATAGGGGAACAAATTAATTATGAAATAAAAATTATATCAGATAAAATTTCTAGCATACAATTTGAAGATAATCAGTCTTTAAGTCCTTTTGAAATAATTGAGGAATTTGAAATAGACACTTTAAAAAATACAGGAGAAATTAATTTTATTAAGAAATTTTCAATAACTAGTTTTGAGCCTGGCTCTTTTTCTCTTAGATCTCCAAAAATTATAATTAACGACGTTTTATATTACTCTGATTCAATTTTAATAGATGTATTAAATGTAAAAGTTGACACAGTCAGTAAAAAATTCTTTGATATTAAAAAGATTACTGAATTAGAAAAGAACAATGACGGTTGGTGGAAAAAATATTTATTTGGACTTTTTCTTTTTTCTTTAATATTACTTGGCTATAAAATTTATAAAAAGGTAATTGTAACTAAATTGGAAAAAAAAAGGGTTCCGCTAGCAATAGAAAAAGCTATCAAAGCACTAAAGCTTTTGGAATCAAAAGAACTTAAACAACAAAAAGACTACAAATATTATTATTCAAAACTTACCGAAATAGTTAAAAATTATTTGGAAGAAGATGTCAGCTTAGACGCTCTTGAAAGCACTACAGATGAGTTAATCAGCAAGTTAGAATTACTAAAAGATGCAGGCAAACTTTCATTAAATAAAGAAACCATCGAAAACTTTAAGACTGTTTTAAAGACAGCTGATTTAGTCAAATTTGCCAAATCTAATCCTGGAAATGAAATAGCTTACTCCGATAAAAAATTACTAGAAACTGTTCTTTTAGACACTAAGGAAGCTATCCCTAAGCCAACTGAAGAAGAATTGTTAAAAAACAAAGAATATTTAGAAAATTTAAAAAAAGTTGAAAGGAAAAAATTAATAAAGAAAATTTTTACAATTGTTTTTTCCTTTATCTTATTGGCTTTTATATCTTCTATTTCACTTTACGGATGGAAAAATGTTTCCGATACCGTATTTGGCAATCCCTCAAAAACACTATTAAATAAAACTTGGATTGAGAGCAGTTATGGGGCATATCCAATTATTTTATCAACCCCAGAGGTTTTAAATAGACTTGAATCAGAAAACTCTAATCAGCGTTTTGAATCGGGATCTATAATAAGTCCAATCTACATCTCTCTTGAAATTAAACCAACTGAGAATAAAACTGAGTTAGAAGATATTCAATTAGTTATTGATGAATTAATAGTTGAATTAAAAAACCTTGGAGCAAGAAATATACTAACTAAGCAGCAGGAAATATTTATTGAAAAGGGATCTCCAGCATTTAAAATTTTCGGTTCATTTGATTATTTAGAATTAGACGGGAAAGAAAAAAGAAGAGAATATGTAAGCCTCAAATTTCAAGAAAATAAGGGCAAACAATTAGTGCTTGTGGTTTTTGAAAGAGATAATGAATACACAAAGCAAATAGCAGATAATATTGAAAAATCAATAATATTTAAGAAAGAATAGTATGTTCACTAACTTAACATTTTATAGTCCTGAATTCTTATGGCTATTGATTTTATTGCCATGTTTTTTATTTTGGAATTATCACTATAGCAAGAAAAAAAGCTCCTCCTTAAAAATGTCTTCCGTCCAGGGATTTACTCATAAATCTCTAAAGATTAAAACTTTACCAGTTTTAGATGTTTTAAGATATATAGCTATTATTACTTTAATTATTGCAATAGCGAGGCCTCAAGTTGTGGATGTTTCAACTCAAACCAAAACTAGCAAAGGAATAGATATTGTTATTGCAGTAGATGTTTCTTCAAGCATGTTGGCTCAAGATTTAAAACCAAACAGGCTAGATGCTCTTAAGTCTGTAGCTAAGGAATTTATAAATGATAGAGTAAGCGATAGAATTGGATTAGTAGTTTACGCAGGTGAAAGTTATACGAAAACTCCCGTTACATCCGATAAGACAGTTGTAATAAAATCATTAAATGAAATAAACTTTGATGGAGTCATTGAAGATGGTACAGCTATTGGGATGGGATTAGCTACTGCAGTTAATAGACTGAAAGATAGCAAAGCCAAAAGCAAGGTTATTATTCTTTTAACCGACGGAGTCAATAATTCTGGATTTATTGATCCAAATACTGCTGCTGATTTAGCACAATCTTTTGGAATAAAAACTTATACTATTGGACTTGGTAGTAATGGAAATGCTTTGGCCCCTATTGCTATTAATCCAAATGGGACTTTTAGGTATGGATTAACTAAAGTTGAGATCGATGAAGAGTTATTAGAATCTATAGCAAAATTAACAGGAGGTATTTACTTTAGGGCTACAGATAATAAAAGATTAAAAGATATCTATGAGGAGATTAACAAGCTTGAGAAAACAGAAGTGGAAGAATTTAAGTATTCAAATGCTCAAGAAATGTTTAGAGGTTTTGTTTTAGTTTCTTGTTTTCTTATTTTTCTGGAGTGGTTATTGAGATCAACTATTTTTAAAAGCCTTTTATAAATGTATCAATTAGAAGAATCCATATATTTTTATTTATTATTAGTATTACCAATATTACTAATAGGATTTCTTGCTCTTAAATCCTGGAAAAAAACAATACAAAGAAAATATATTTCATCTCATTTATTTAAAGAACTAAGTCCAGAAAATTCTAAATTTAAACCAAAAATAAAAATTCTATTGCTGTCACTCGTCTTTATTTTTCTTTCTGTAGGATTGGTTAACCCTAAAATAGGCACTCAGTTAAAAACAGTTAAAAGAGAAGGAGTAGACATAGTCTTTGCTATTGATGTTTCTAAAAGTATGCTGGCAGAGGATATAGCACCTAATCGACTTGAAAAAGCAAAAAGAATAGTTTCTCAAACTATTAATGAATTAAATTCTGATAGAGTTGGTATAATAGCTTACGCGGCTTCTGCTTTACCTATCTTACCTATAACTACTGACTACTCAACAGCTAGAATGTTTTTACAAGGTTTAACTACAGACATGCTTTCATCGCAGGGAACAGCAGTTATAGAAGCTATAAATTTAGCAAAAGATTATTATGATGATGAGAATCAAACAAATCGTATTTTATGTATTCTTTCTGACGGAGAGGATCACGAGTTTGTCAATCAAGACATCCCTAGTTTGGTTCAAGAAATGGGAATAAGTATTTTTACCATAGGCTTGGGCTCAATTAAAGGCGCGCCAATTCCTATAAAATCAAATGAAGTTATTCAAACATATAAAAAAAATTTAGAGGGAGATGTGGTAATAACTAAACTTGTTCCTGAATTGCTACAAGAAATAGCAAAGTCAAGTAATGGAATTTACATTAGAGGTGAAAAAACACAAGAAGTAGTGGATGAAATAATTGAAAAACTAAAAGAAATGGACAAACAAGAATTCGAATCAAAAGAATTTATTGCATATAAAGACCAGTTTCAATGGTTTTTAGGTTTAGGATTATTTTTTTTATGTTTAGAATTATTTGTTTTTGAAAAGAAAACATATTGGCTAGAAAAATTAAATTTATTTAATGAAAAAAAATTATAAAACTGTTATTATTTTGTTTTCAGCAGTAAATGTATTTGCTCAAAATAATATTATAGATAAAATATCTAATAACTTAACTCTAGATGGCAATGTAGAGTTCATCGATAAAAACCTTATTCAAGCAGAATCTTTTTATAGAAAAGCTATTTCTAAAGACTCTTTAAATAATATAGCGTCTTACAATATGGCTAATTCATTTTATAAAAGTGGATATAATAAGGAAGCAATTAATGAATATAAATCCTCTATTATTAAAGCTAAAACTAAGGAAGATTTACATAAGTCTTTTCATAACCTAGGAGATGCTTTTATGAAGAATAAAGATTATCAAAATGCTGTAAATGCATTTAAAAAAGCGTTACTTAATAAACCTTCGGATGATGAGACAAGGTATAATTATGCATTAGCAAAGGAGTTGCTCAAAAATGAACAAAAAAACAAGAATAAAGACGATAATAAAAAGAATGATAACAACACAGATGACAAGAAGAAGGATGACAAGGAGAAGGATGACAAGAAGAAGGATGACAAGAAGAAGGATGACAAGAAGAAGGATGACAAGAACAAAGACGAAAAAAATGATGAA
>MDSY01022396.1_pt1 | contig 37706 bp, 22 predicted proteins | sample 811131 | NCBI WGS metagenome assembly MDSY01 (sample SAMN05326643, study PRJNA326480) | marine metagenome | isolation source: seawater | place: Atlantic Ocean: South West | collected 2010
ACCTCGCACCAGGCGCCGGACACATTGCTCGGCTCCTGTGCTTCCAGTGCAATCACGTGTTGCCAGCTATCGCCAAAGTCATAGGTGTAGCGCACACGATCCACATGCTTGAACGCCTTTGTCAGCTTGATGCGTCGGTCATCCTGCGCATCGCCCTGCAGGTCGGCAAACTCCGGGTCCAGCGGCGTATAGTGATTGAGCCCGACCTGAAACTCATGCAGGTGGCAGCTGTGCCAGCCGAACGCCGCCTGGATGAAGTGATGGAGCTTGCGTAGCGTGCAGTCGCTGTTCACCCGGATCAGACGCCATACGGGCGGTTCGATTTGCAGCGGCTCCAGTTGGATAAACAATGTGTACAGCGCGGGTTTGGTTGCCATCGGGGATCCTTGGGTTACTTGTAAAACCACGGCTGCAGTTGCTCGAGGTTACCGACCACAATCTGCTGGGCTGTGGGCTTGGCGTGCACCTTGGTTGGGTCGATCTGGTAGCGCTGTAACACGTATTGTACCAATGCGCCTCGGGTCTGGATTTCCAGCTGTCCGTCGATCATGCCGTAGTCCGCTTCCACGATTGCCCGCTGTTCGGGCTTTAAGCGTGAGTCCGGCTCAATGATCACGGCAACTTGGGTGTTCCAGGCAGTATCTGCTTCGCGGGTGTTGTCTGACAGGTCATCCATCAACTCAGGCACCCCACGGAAGCGGCTCAGCACGAAGTCGCGATAGTCACCGTTCTTCTCGCAGTAGGCACGCACATGCCAGCGCATGCCGGTAAACACCAGCGTGTGCGGCGCAATCAATCGCGTTTCGCCATCGGGCGTGGTGAAGGACACATACTCACATTCCAGTCGCTGACGTTCACGACAGGCTTTCAGCAACGGCCGCAGTACCTCAGGGCGCACAGACCTGTCCGGCACATCCAACACCTCGGTATGCGCATAGGCTAGCGCTAGGCCCTCGATATGCGGCGCCCGGTCGTGGCTTTGATTAAGCAGGTGCAGGTAAGCGCTGGCGCTGTCGTCGATAAAGCGCGGCTGGAACCGCTTACTCGGTACATAACCCTTCAGATGCTTGTCGTACTCCAGATTCTTCGGCGCATGCTCGGTGATGTAGGTGTTGATGTCCTTGGAGGCCTGCTGACGGCTGATACCAAAACTCTGCATCAGGTGCTGAGTGGTCAACCGACCTTCCCACCAGGCGATCGTCTCGATCAGACGGTAGCGAAGGGCAAGATCCCAGCGAACGGATTCGGGGGTGGTGCTGCGTTTCATGGTGTCCTTACCTGCTTGAAAAGCTGACACATAAGCGTCGCTTGTGAAGACGTGTCAATCAAGATGGCATGTTGATTCGGATTGATGCAAGGGCGAGTGCGTTGCCGAAGGCCTCTCAGCGGTGGCCGATGGTCTGGCATCCGCAAAATCGCTGCCCCACGGCAGGTCGCGACCAAGTAACCGACTAAGTAAGCGACCAAGTAGCTCGCGTTCAAGAAGCGACGCGCAGGTTCCAACATCCGCCTGAAAACTTGACCTGTATGCATGACCATTATTGGTCTGTCAGCTAACGCGACATATCATCCAACTGTGCCCGCTGGGAGTGGGTAGGGACGGATCCCCTCGGTCATGGACGACTGACTCTATTTCAGAGCCTCCTGCAGATACGCCGCGGGAGACAACAACCGCTTTACCCCGTGCCTGCCGCTGGCTAAAGTGATGGCCATCACACTTAGCCGCAGGCCGTCAGGGATGGACCGCGTGATGCTATCTGCTTCGCTCTTACCCCCTGCTGACCTCCGGTAATCCGCGTTGTTTCAAGGCCACCGTAGGGTAGCTTGTAGGAGTTTCGTTATGAATGATCAGGCCCGCCGGTCGCGTTTTCTGTTGGCTATGGAGCCAAGCGATGGTTCCAGCATTGGTAACCAGTCGTTGTTAGAGCAGCTGAATGCTGCCTTTCCCGATCTGTCTCAGGATGCTTTGGTCTCCAGGCGTGATGCACGGATTGCGCAAGGCGTGCTGCAAAAGGGCCGAGGGTGTGGTAGCTCGGTCAAACGCGGTGAGGCCGATAGTGGCGCGGTGGCGGCTAAGCCTGCTGTAGTAAATAAACCGGCGCGCAGCACCGAGAACGGCGCTGTAAGCAGCATCGATGCTCTGAAGGGGACCCTCTGGGCGACCGCGGCAACCGTTGAGGAAGAAAACCCGCTCCCAGGAAATATCCTCGATAAACGTTACGCCCGTACTCATCTCCGGGACGGCAAACTGGGTGAGCTGGCGGATCTGGTGTCGACCATTGACTTTGGTGGCGACAGCGGCAATGTTCGCGATCTGCTGGAGCTTCAGGTTCAGGGAATTAAAACAGAAGGAAAGGAATCCCTGGATGCAGATAACTAATCATCAAGCAAAATACTACGCTCACGAACTCACCATTCGTCACGCCGCTGGTGGCGTCGATAGCCTCTCGCAGTCATTATTTGATGCCAGTGTCGACCTGAATCCTCACCAGATCAACGCGGCGCTATTTGCACTCAATAACCCTTTAAGCCAAGGCGTTGTACTGGCTGATGAAGTGGGCTTGGGTAAAACCATCGAAGCGGGTCTGGTGATTTCCCAATACTGGGCAGAGCGCCGCAGAAAGCTGCTGATCATCTGCCCTGCCTCATTGCGCAGACAGTGGGCGCAGGAGCTGTCCGATAAATTCAATCTGCCATCACAGATTCTGGATTCAAAGACCTGGAAGAATTTACAAAAAGAAGGCGTTTACAACCCGCTAGCTGAAAAGCGGGTCATTATCATGTCGTACCACTACGCTGCCCGCCTCGAAGAACAGTTGCTGATAGAGCCCTGGGATCTAGTGGTCATTGATGAAGCGCATAAGCTTCGCAATGCGCACCGCACCAGTAATCGCATGGGACAATTACTGCGCAGAGCATTAGCCGGGCGTAAAAAGCTGCTGCTAACAGCTACCCCATTGCAAAACTCGCTGATGGAGCTGTACGGTCTCTCAACCTTGATTGATGAGCAGCTTTTTGGGGACGAACGTTCTTTCCGCCAAAGCTATATTCAGGGCCATAGCTCCGTTGCGGAGCTGAAAAACAGGCTTAAAGGATTTGTTCACCGCACACTGCGGCGCGATGTGCTGGAATATGTGCGTTACACCCAGCGCCAAACATTAACAGTACCTTTCACCCCGACAGCACAAGAAGAAGACCTCTACAACGGCATATCCGCCTTGCTGGATCGAGATGAAAGTTATGCGCTGCCTCGTAATCAGCGCCACCTCACAGGGCTTATTCTTCGCAAGCTTTTGGCTTCCAGCTCTCATGCGGTACTCAATACGCTGGAAACCATTTTAAAGCGCCTTGAAGCACTGAAAGAAAATACCCAAAGCGATATTGATGTTGTCGCCACCTTGGTGGATGACGACGACCTTGAGCAGGAATATCTGGAAGAAATCGACGAAGTTGCTGGCGGCGATGACGATATCGACCTTGAGCTACTCGAAGACGAAATCAACGAAATCAGGATCTACATTAGCAAAGCCAAAGCCATTGAAACCGACAGTAAAGCCACCGCACTTCTCACAGCTCTGAATCAGGGTTTCGGGAAAATGGAAACCATGGGCGCGCCAAGAAAGGTAATTATCTTCACCGAATCCAAGCGCACGCAAGAATATTTAAACCGGTTCCTATCCGCCAACGGCTACCAAGATAAAATCGTCACTTTCAGTGGGTCCAACAATCATCCGCAAGCAACGGAAGTGTATCAGCGCTGGTTGGCGGAAAATCAAGACAGTGACAAGATCAGTGGCTCACCTCAGGTAGACCGACGTACCGCTCTTATCGACCACTTCAAACACCACGCAGAAGTCATGATTGCCACAGAAGCTGCCGCAGAGGGTGTTAACCTCCAGTTTTGCTCACTCTTGATCAACTATGACCTACCCTGGAACCCACAGAGAGTCGAACAGCGAATTGGCCGTTGCCATCGTTACGGGCAGAAATTCGATGTTGTCGTCATCAACTTCCTGAATAACTCTAATCAGGCAGATCAGCGTGTTTTGGAGTTGCTCACTGAGAAGTTCCACCTTTTCGATGGTGTGTTTGGCGCATCCGATGAAGTGCTGGGCAGCATTGAATCTGGCGTCGATTTTGAAAAGCGCATTCAGGCTATTTACGAAACCTGCCGCAAGCCAGAAGAAATTGATGCTGCTTTTAAACAGCTGCAACACGAGCTGGAAACAGACATTAACGAAAAGATGAAAGAAACCCGGCAGCTTCTGCTGGAAAACTTCGATGAGGACATTCACGACCTGCTCAAACTGCGGCTCGACGCCGCCGAACAACGCCTCGACAAAGTGGGTCGTTGGTTCTGGGCACTCACTCAACATGAATTGCAGAGTCTGGCCGCCTTCAATGAAGGCAATCACAGCTTTGAGTTAAAAGCTTCGATTCCGCAAATAGCATCTGGGCTCTATCAGCTGCACAAGCGTGGTTCAGCGCAACAGTCGGGGAATGAATTACCTCATGCGCACCGCTACCGATTGTCTGCGCCACTGGGCGAATGGGTAGTACAACAGGCGATAAGCCGTGAGCTACCTTCCACGCAGCTAGTATTCGACTACTCGTCTCATACCGCCAAAGTGTCGGTCATTGAGAATCTGATAGGTCAATCGGGAACACTGCGATTACAGAAATTCAGCGTTGAATCGTTGGAACGTAGCGAAGATTACCTATTATTTGCCGCAATGGACCAACAAGGTAACACCCTGCCTGCGGAAATTGCGCAAAAGTTAATGCAGTTGCCGGCTTCCGAACATCCAAACAACCAGAGCAATCAGATCGCAGAACCAACGGCCTCCGAAACAGCACTTGAAGGAATTCTGGAATCAGAACGCAATCAGGTTGAAAAATCAATCAATGACCGAAACTTGAGCTTCTTCGAGCAAGAGGTAAACAAGCTGGATGCCTGGGCCGATGACCTTAAAGAAGGGCTCGAAGCTTCTATTAAGGAACTCGACAAGCAAATCAAAGAGGTTCGCCGCGAAGCCAAGATTGCAGTCACACTGGAAGAAAAGCTGGCCCTGCAAAAGCAGCAGAAGACTCTGGAGAGCCAGCGCAACAAAAGCCGCCGCGAGCTATTTGATAAGCAAGATGAAGTCGATGAACGCCGTGAAGAGCTGATTGAATCTCTAGAAGGCAAACTAAATAAAAAAACAACGATAGAAACCCTTTTTACCGTGCAATGGAGTGTGAAGTAATGCCAGCAATACAACCCGCAATGTTTACGGCATTAAAGACTCTATTGAATGAACGATACGTGCCGCATTTGCCACCATTGTTAGGTGCCGCCAATGCTGCCAATAAGCCGGAAAAGCAAACCGCTCGCGCCCTCAGTGCGTTTACATTGCAGGCGTTGTTTGCAGTAGATCCAAAAACAGCTGCACACGCAGTGGTGGATGACTACAACGACAATGGCGTGGATGCCATTTATTACCATGAGACAGACAAAACTCTCTATTTCGTTCAGTCTAAGCTCAAGGCTAGTGAGCAGTTTCAGCTGGCAGAGGCGCAGGCCTTTTTGAGCGGCATAAAATTGCTTATTGCCAAGCAGTATGACCAATTCAACCAGAACGTTAAAAACCAAGCCGGCGCTATAGACAGGGCACTCGACGAGTGCGACCAAATCAAGCTTCTTATCGCCTACACCGGCGATGGTATATCCATTCAGGCCAGTAATGAAATTCAACGTGTTATTCAAGCAGAAATCGATGAAGGTGAAGAACAACTTCAGCTACAAATAATTGATTTTGGCCCGCAGCAAATAGAAGAGATGCTTCGGCAGGAGCAAGCCATTAAATTGGTTAACGATAAAATTCGTATACATAAATATCGCTCAGCCGAAGGTCAACGAAAAACCTATTTTGGTATTGTTAAAGTAAGCGACCTAATCAAGCTCCACAACAAGCATGGAAAAGGCCTTTACGAAAAAAATATCCGCTATTTTATTGGTTCAGGCAAGCGTGGCGTAAATTCGGCCATTAAAGAAACCCTAAAAAATGAGCCACAGCACTTTCTACATCTGAACAATGGCATCACCATTGTGGGTAATTCAATCAAGCAACGTGCTAAATCCAGAGACAACAATACATCCCGCGATTTTGAAGTGCTCGGTATGTCGGTGGTCAATGGTGCACAAACAATTTCATCCGCCGCGCAGTTTTTAAATGAAAACCCAGAGGCCGACATCAGCCAAGCTCAAGTCATGTTAACGTTGATTAACACCGGTTCGGACAGTTTCCATAAACAGGTAACCAAAGCGCGTAACCTGCAAAACCCGGTAGACTTATCGAATTTTGCCGCATTGGATGACAACCAAGAACGGCTGCGCCAGGAAATGGCGCTCTACGGGGTCGAGTACCATTATCGTCCACAGCGCCAATTAAGCACCGGCGTTAAAATCATTGAAATTGAGACATTGGCCAAAGCTCTAGCTTGCAAACACAGTGATGTTCGCTACCCAGCAAGATTGAAATCAGAACCCAGCGCATTCACCAATGCCTCATCTTCAGACTACACCGCCATATTCGCACTTGATTTAGCCGGCCATATAGCGATCAATAGCGTGACTGTTTACCAGGTGATACAGGAGTTGACCGTTACCGCCGACAAGACGTCACCTAGCCCGGAACGTTTAGTTTACCGCCATTGCGGCTATGCGATCGCCAGCGTGTTGATGAAGCAGTTAAAGACAAAAATTGAAGGCGCTGAGATTTTAAAAGCCGAAGACATTAAAACCCTGATTAGCGCCACCTTTGATGAAGTTAGGCAGAAATTTGCTGATCAGTACCGCATCGATGGTGCAGGGAGTGCGCATCATGCTTTCTTTAAGCGTATTCCCGATACCGCCAAGCTGATACAACGCGTATGCATTAGCCAACAAAATTTGAGTGCCGATCCAGCAGTGAAGGCTTTGACGGTTCGACTAGATGAAAAAGACCCATACAATCAAGGCTTAAGCAATTATTTAGCGGGTAAGGCAGTGCAGCTATAACGCAATAAATATAGCCGTTGACAGAATTTTAAGATTTACAGAGAACTCTATGAGAAAAACAAAACTCGAACTAACCTGGATAGGCAAAGACAAGCGCCCAAAACTTGAGCCTCGCATCCTGCTGGAGAACCCCGAGCTTTCCTATCATGCCAGCCACAAGGTATCGGAAAACGATATTTTTGATAACAAGCTGATTTTCGGCGATAACTTGCTGGCATTGAAGGCCTTAGAGCAAGAATACACTGGCAAAGTGAAATGTGTATTTATTGATCCTCCTTACAATACAGGTAACGCCTTTGAACATTATGACGATGGTATCGAGCACTCTCTTTGGTTGTCCTTGATACGAGAGCGCTTGGTCATTCTTCGTAATCTCCTTGCGGACAACGGCAGCATTTGGATAACAATAGACAATAATGAAGCACACTACTTAAAGGTTGTTTGTGATGAAATATTTATGCGCAAGAACTTTGTGTCGGACATCTCTTGGCACAAACGTGTTTCCCCAGCAAACGATGCTAAATATTTCAGTGCTGATCACGATCACATATTGGTTTATGCAAAAAATAAAGAGTTCTTCAAGCCCAACCGATTAAAAAATTCAGAGTCACAACTAAAAAACTTTAAGAACGTAGATAATGATCCAAGGGGCCCCTGGAACTCATCTGCTTATACCTGCGCAAAGAATGCGGATGAAAGGCCAAACTTATACTATCCAATTAAAAATCCAAATACTGGTGAGGAGATATGGCCTAAGCGAACAAGGGTTTGGGCTTACGGAGAAGAGACTCATTTGGATAATGAACGTAATGGCCTTGTCTACTGGGGCAAAGATGGCAAAGGAAGTATGCCGCGCATAAAAAAGTTTCTATCCAATAGTAAGGGTGTCGTTCCAAGAAGCTTATGGACATATGATGAAACTGGGCACAATCAGGAATCAAATCTTGAGATGCTTGAATTGTTTCCAGATAACCCCTTCTCAACACCAAAACCCGAGAAACTAATAAAGCGTGTTTTAGAGATAGCTACAGAACCAAAGGACCTTGTGCTTGACTCTTTTGCAGGTTCAGGCACCACAGGCGCCGTAGCTCAAAAGATGTTGAGAAAGTGGATCATGATTGAACTAGAGGACACATGCCATACGCATGTTAGACCTAGATTAAAAAAGGTAATTGATGGTGAAGACCAAGGCGGCATATCAAAATCCGTTAACTGGCAAGGTGGCGGCGGCTTTCGCTATTACAAACTGGCACCCTCACTGATCGAATACGATCGCTTCGGCCAACCCGTTATCAATAAAGAATTCAATGCAGAAATGCTGGCAGAAGCCGTCTGCAAGCTGGAAGGTTTTACCTATGCTCCTTCCGAGACACTGTGGTGGCAACACGGTTATTCCACGGAAACTGACTTTATCTATGTGACCACCCAAAACCTGTCGATCGAACAGCTGGAACAGATCAGTGAAGAAGTAGGCAGCGACAAAACCCTGCTGGTGATGTGCGGCGCCTTCCGTTGCAAGGCTGACCGCTTTGCCAATCTCACCATCAAGAAAATGCCAAAAGCCGTATTGCAGCACTGCGAGTGGGCGCACGACGATTACAGCCTGAATGTGCAGAATCTGCCGATGGCCCAAAAAGAAAATGAACAGCAAGATCCCCAACAAGACGACCTGTTTTAAGTATTGGAGTAAGAAATGGATGCCAGAATAATCAACTCAATTTCAGGTCGCTTGAGCTTGCGTGCACCACAGCGAGAATCATTAGAGGCGTTGGCCAAAGCCATTGATGCAACGGATGACAGACTACTGGACCCAAAGCATGATGTACCGGCACTGCTGGAAACCTTGAAAGCGGAGTTTCAAACGCTGGAAGATTTCGAGCGGGACTTCCCTTCGCTCTGCTTTGCTTTGGCTACCGGTGTAGGTAAAACCCGTCTGATGGGTGCCTTTATCAGCTATTTGCATTTAGCACACGGCATCAAAAACTTTTTTGTACTGGCCCCGAACCTGACCATCTATGAAAAGCTGATTGCCGATTTCAGCCCCGGCACACCCAAGTATGTATTCAAGGGCATCGCTGAGTTCGCTGCCTACCCGCCGGAAGTGATTACCGGTGATAACTACGAGCAACGTGGCGCTCAGGTTATGGGCGACATTCTCTCGAATGTGCGGGTGAATGTATTCAATATATCGAAAATCAACTCAGAAGTTCGTGGTGGTAAAGCACCTCGCATCAAACGGTTGTCAGAATACCTGGGTGATAGTTATTTCAGCTATCTGGCCGGCTTGCCGGATCTAGTTCTGCTGATGGATGAATCACATCGCTACCGGGCAAGCGCTGGCGTTAGGGCATTGAACGAACTTAACCCAATTTTAGGTCTGGAATTAACAGCAACACCGCAGGTAGAAACCGGTAGCAGTACCACTCCGTTTAAAAACGTGGTGGTCGATTACCCCTTGGCTCTCGCCATGGAAGACGGTTTTGTTAAAGAGCCCGCCGTCGTCACCCAACGTAACTTCGACCCTAATCAGTACAGCAAGGAAGACCTGGAAGAGATCAAGCTGAAGGATGGCATCCGTTTGCACGAGGCTACCAAAGTTGAACTGATTACTTACGCCCATGAGAACGACACCCGTATCGTTAAACCTTTTATGCTGGTCATTGCCCGCGATACCACTCATGCCAAGGCTTTGAAGGATAAGCTGGAAACGGTATTTGACGGAAAATACGCTGGCAAAGTGATTCAGGTAGATAGCAGCAGCAAAGAAGAAGAAACCGTACAGGCATTGCTGAACGTCGAAAGTAGCGACGAGCCGACCGAGATCGTTATTCACGTAAACATGCTGAAAGAAGGCTGGGACGTGACCAACCTCTACACCATTGTGCCGCTGCGGGCAGCCAATGCCAAAACCCTGGTTGAACAAACCATTGGTCGAGGCTTGCGTTTGCCTTACGGAAAACGAACAGGGGTTGAGCCGGTAGATCGGTTGAGCATTGTCGCCCATGACCGATTCCAGGAAATCGTCGATGAAGCCAACAAAGACGATAGCGTGTTAAGAAAACTCAAGTTTATCGAAGTGGACTTCGAAGAAGAGCAAGGCAAAGAGAATTTTCAGATTGGCTCCAATATCGACGCGCAGATTTTTGGCGGTGAGACGAAAGGCAGTGCTGGCACAACCTACAAACCTGCTGCACAAGATAAGCCGCTCTTTGTTTCTGAGCCTGAAAAGAAGGCCGCCAGTGCAGCGCTAGCGGTTATCAAACAATATCAGTCCAAACCTGAACAGGCGCCAACAAGCCAGGCCCTTCATTCAAAAGAGGTACAACAGCAGATTATTGCTGCAGTAAAAGAGCACCTTACGCAAGGACAGCAATCACTGTTGCAGGATGAAGAGCAAATTGATATTGCCGATGTGGTCGCCAAAACTACGGCGTTAGTCGTTGATAACACTATCGACATTCCACGTATTATCGTAACGCCCAAAGGCACCGTAACCAGTGGTTACCGCGCTTTTACCCTCGATATTTCAGGAATCGAAGGCCTCAAACCGCAAGAGCGTTCACTGGTTAGCCAAAGCCTGCAAACCAATGAACAGACGGAAATTGGTGAAGGTGATTCCGGAAACTACGAACCTATCAAAGAAAACTACATTCTTAAAAAGCTGTTTGACTATGACGACATCCCTTACGACGAGCATGCTGAGTTGCTGTATGACTTAGCTAAGCAAGCCGTTGAGTGTTTGAGCGCTGGCAACGATGAAAAGGACGTAGAAAACATTCTTCAGAATCAAAGCGATGCTATTGCCAGGCTGATTCATGCTCAACTTGATAAAAACTTTGATGATGGACTAACTGCGAATACGGAATTTGATATTGAAGTACGCAGCGGATTCACCACGCTGAAGGAATGCTCCTATACAGCTACCCAAGGTCAGGATGTGAAAAGCTATCGCGACACCGTGACCGAGGTTAGCAAGATCAAACAAATGCTTTTCGGCGGTTTCAAAAAATGCCTGTACCCAATTCAGAAGTTCGATTCGGACACTGAACGACGCTTCGCGATCATTTTGGAGCGCGATGCTATTAAGTGGTTTAAGCCCGCCAAGGGGCAATTCAAGATGTACTACAAAAAAGGAACTGAACACCCTGAATACGTTCCTGATTTTGTCGTGGAAACAAATGATTATGTCTTGATGGTGGAAACGAAAAGCACACAGCATCAAAGCGCTGATAGTACTTGGAACGAAGAAGTAACAGAAAAAGCAAAGTCGGGTGTGAAATGGTGCGCTAATGCCTCCGCTTACCTAAAAGACAACGGTGGGAAGGAGTGGAAGTATTTACTTATTCCCCATAACGAGGTTAAGGAAGCAAATACGTTAGATAGCTATGTTTCTAAATTTCAGAAGTCTTAAGTCGGGAGTCCGTAACAGTAGGTCGTGAGGTCTCAGTCTTCCAGCTGATGACAATATTTGTCCATTATCACCAGCTGGAAGGCTCACCTAATGGCACATGAAAGGTGGACTGCAATGTAGAGAAATTCTGCCCTAAAGCCATCGTCACCAGTGGAGAGTTTTACGAGTGAGGTATTGGTCGTTTTCTGCAAATCATCCTCCTAGCGTTGTTTCGGCTGGCAAACTCAAAATCATCTGCAGCTCCTTACCAAGAATCTCCCAAGCCTGACGCTTTTCCTCCGCATAATCATGCAACAAGTAGTGCCTTCTGACCTTGGAGCCGTTCAACACATGATTTTGGCACATGCATTGGCGGTCGCCGATCAGCTTGCGACTCTATTGGCCGGTAGTGCACATGTTTTAGTCTCGAGACGGGCTACTGGGCAAGGTAATGTGCCCAGTCCTCCATCAGCTTGCGCCTTTTCTCGAACATATCTCCACGCCGATACGCCGACTCCACAGAGCTTTCCAGTGAGTGTGCCAACGCTTGTTCGCATACATCGCGGGGGTGGGCTGTATTCTCGGCTGCCCAGTCGCGGAATGTTGATCTGAAACCGTGGACGGTTACATGTTCGAATCCCATACGTCTGAGCGTCATCAGCATGGACATGTTTGATAGGGCCTGACCTGATTTCTGACCTGGGAACAGAAAGGGGCTGTCATCAATGCGGTCCAGATCCGCCAACAGCGCGCGTAGCGTTTCTGTGATAGGTACTCGGTGGGGTTTGCCTGCCTTCATGCGATCTTCAGGAATGGTCCACACCCCTTGGTTCAGATCAATTTCATCCCATGTCGCGTTAAGTACTTCACTAGTCCGGCAGCAAGATAAGACTGTCATTTCCAATGCACGGTGAGACGCGCTGCGGTGTTTTCGTAGTTCGACCATGAAACCAGGCGCTTCCTGCCAAGGCAGAGCAGGGTGGTGCACCACTTTGCTTACTTTGCTGCGTTTGGGAAACAGCTTGTCGAGATGCCCGCGCCATCGAGCAGGATTCTCTCCTTCACGCAGCCCAACCGCTTTAGCTGCATCAAGTACCAGCTCAATGCGGTTGCGAACCCTGGATGCTGTTTCTGGGATCTTGGTCCAGATTGGCTTCAAGACCTTCAGAACGTGTTCAGTAGTTATCTCGTTGGGCGGAAGGGCACCGATGACCGGAAAGGCGTAGGTACGCAATGTATTCGTCCATTGACTTGCGTGCTTGGCATTTTTCCAACCAGCTTTCTGAGACTCGATGTAATTCAACGCAACACTCTCGAAGGTTGTAGCTAAGGCTTCTGCACGACGTTGCTCTACCTCTACTGCTTCACGTGCTTTTCTGCGTACTTCAAGGGGATCGCTACCAGTTTTCGCTAGCTTACGGGCATCGGCGGCCAGATCACGAGCCTCGGCTAAAGTGATTTCAGGGTAGGCGCCGAGTCCCATGTCCCGAAGTTTGCCGCCGGTTCGGTATCTATAGAGCCAGCTGGAGCTTCCAGAAGATTTTACGCGCAGATAGAGCCCATCACCGTCGCTGTGCATCTTAGGCGTTTTCTCTCTGACAAGCTTTTCGACGGTTTTCGCTGTGAGTTTGCCCACGGAGTCTCCAGTGATCGGGAAATCTACAGTATGGGCCAGGTTGCTGGCCCATACTCTGGCCCATACTTTAGCTTGAGAAGCGGTGAGACGTCAAAAGACATATTTAGATTATAAGTCTATATAAAACAGTAGGATATGATTTATTTTGGGGCGTAATTAGAAACTCTGGAACTCTAAATATAAGGACTGACTCTCCGCCATACAAACGAAAACGCCCAGCCTAGCTGGGCGTTTTTGTTTGTCCGGAGGGTTCTCGGTGAGAACTCTCGTTCGACCGAGCCTGCTTGCAGGCGAGGAACGCCGGAGCATCGCGCCGAATAGCCGCTGACGGGCTGTCAGCTGGCACTGTTCTCAGCTTGGCTGGGTGTTGGACCTGGACTGCTGATATCTGGCCACTCTGGCAGAGCGGTTGGGAAATCCTCCAGTGCGACGGGCCGCGAGATCAGATAGCCCTGTACCTCGTGGCAGCCGGCGGCTCGAATGGCTTCGAGCTGTTCGGCGGTCTCGACGCCTTCGCACACCGTGCGTTTGCCCAGGGTGATGGCCAGGTCTGAGATCATGCGGACAATGGCGTTGGCGTCTGGGCGGGTCAGTAGTTCGGTAACGAACGAGCGGTCGATCTTGAGTGTGTCGAATGGGAAGGTACGCAGGTACGAGAGCGACGAGTAGCCGGTGCCAAAGTCGTCCAGTGCCAGTCTGACGCCGGTTTCGCGGATGGCGGTGAGCATTTCCAGTGCCTGATCCGGGTCGTCGATAATCACCGATTCGGTAATTTCCAGCTCAAGTAGCTGGGGCGGCAGCTTGTACTCCTGCAACAGGGATTTCAGATCGACAAGAAAGCGCCCGAATTGTACCTGTACTGCAGAAACGTTTACCGAGACAGTCAGCCCCTGCAGCTCGTTGGTGGCAGCGCGGCAGGCTTCTTTGAGGACATAGTAACCTAGGTTTTCGATCAGGCCGCACTGTTCGGCGATCGGGATGAATTCGTCAGGCCCCACGCGTCCCAGTTTGGGGTGGTTCCACCGTATCAGCGCCTCTGCGCCTACTATCTTCCAGCCTGCCAGATCCACCTTGGGTTGCCAGTGCACGCTGATTTCTGCCCGGTCGATTGCGCGGCGCAGGCCGTCTTCAATCGCCAGGCGTCGTCGGCTATGTTCCCCCATCTCGTCGCAATACAGCGCCCAGCAGCCGCGGCCAGCGGCCTTGGCGCTGTACAGTGCCATGTCCGCCTGTACCATCAGGTCGTCCAGGTGCTGGCCCCCTGACAGGCGAATGCTGACGCCAATACTCGCGCCGATGCGAAACTCGCGCTCGGTAACGGACACCGGCTCCTGCAGGGAGTCGATCAGCTGCTGGGCGAGTGCGGCAGGCTCGCCCGGGTCGACTATTGGCCAGATCACAATGGCAAACTCGTCGCCGCCGAGTCTGGCTACCAGCGTGTTGCCGCCGACGCAGACGGTCAGCCGCCGGGCAATCACCTGCAGCAGAGCATCGCCTGTGCTGTGTCCATGGTTGTCGTTCACGCTCTTGAAACGGTCTAGATCAACCGATAGCAGGGCCAGAGAGCTATCGCGCGATACCAGGCCGCTGATGGTGTCGCGCAGCTTGAAGCGGTTGGCCAGGCCGGTCAGCGAATCTGTGTGCGCCAGCGTGCGCAACATGCGCTCGTTGTTCACCTTGTCGGTGACATCGCTGATGATGCCGCGGCGACCGGCGAAGCGGCCCTGCTCATCAAGCAGCACCTTGCCGGTCAGGGTGAGGTGGCGGGTGCCCTGTTCGCCTTCCATCGAGATGGGCAGCGACTGAAAGTGTTGCTGATGCTCGATCTGATCCTCAAATAGACGGCTCATTGCCGGGCTGCGCTCGCAGAGTATCTGCAGGAAGCGTTTTTGCTCATGCTCGTCCGGTTGCAGCCTGAGCAGTTCTACCAGGCGCGGTGACACATGGTTAAGCATGCCCTCGCGGTCGGTCTCCCACAGGGCATCGCCGGCATTCAGCTCAAAGTCCTGCAGCAGTAGCGACAGTGTCTGGCCCTGGCGCGCAGCGCGGCGCTGGGCCTTGATAAGGTCGCTGGACTTGCGCCAGGACAGCAGCGCGCCAATCAGCATCATTGGGGAATACAGCAACAGCAGCAGGGTAATAGCCAGATAATGCAGGTCAGTTCTGAGCACCAGGCAGAGGAGCAGGGCAATAACCGAGGCGAGGGTGTAGACGACGACATAGATCACGCTGGCAAGGGGCAGCGGGCTCAGAACAAAGCCGCCAGCACCAATCATGCCGGTTACCAGGCTCGCTATCGTCATCTGCTGCAACGCACTCGCCTGCGGAAACCAGGTGACGATCATCACCGCCCATATGCCGGCTAATCCGGCGGCATGCAGCGTGGATCGTTTGACCCGGCGTGTGCTGGCGGTGGCCAGCACGGTGTTGCGCATATGCCACCAGCTCCAGCAGGCCAGCGCGCATATGCATGCCAGTGAGGCAAACCAGACCCAGAGGCCGGTGGGGATACTCGGATAGAAACTGAACAGAATGCAGAGGCCCGACCCCACGTTGGCAAACATCATCGGGGGAGTGACGCGGATGACCGATGTCAGGTGCGCCCCGCGTAGCAAAGCCATCTCGCGCTCATCGCTGTTGTACATGAGCGCGATGTCATCGCGGAGCGTTTCGATGGTTTGGCTATAGGAACTCAAGCAGCACCTGCCGGTCGACGGTCACCTTTCCTTATAAAAGTAGCAGAATGCCGGCATCGCGCCTTGCTCCTGATGGGTCAAGATGTGCCTGTGCTTATGGTTTCAGGTTAGTCCGCAATGTCTTTAGTTGCTATGTGATGTCGAATGGCTACACTCGGCTTTGGCCTGCATTCGGAGCGCGGCCGCCAGTCAAGTGAAGGAATCACAGTATGGAAGACTTTTCTCCCTCTGATCTGAAAACCATTCTTCATTCTAAGCGCGCGAATATCTATTACCTGCAGCACTGTCGCGTGCTGGTTAAGGGCGGTCGGGTCGAGTACGTAACTGATGAGGGAAAGCAGTCGCTGTACTGGAATATTCCGATTGCCAACACCACCACCGTTCTGCTCGGTACAGGTACCTCCATCACCCAGGCGGCGATGCGGGAGTTGGCGAAGGCCGGCGTATTGGTTGGGTTCTGCGGTGGGGGCGGCACGCCTTTGTTCAGTGCCAATGAGGTGGATGTGGAGGTGGCCTGGCTCTCACCGCAGAGTGAATATCGGCCGACCGAGTACCTGCAGGCCTGGGTGCGTTTCTGGTTTGACGATGTGCAGCGCCTGACCGCAGCCAAGCTTTTTCAGCACATGCGCCTGCAGCGCATTGAGAGGACCTGGCTGAGCAATCGTGCTTTTGAAGAGGCCGGCTTCAAGGTGCCCGCCGAGCGGCTCAAGCATTTACTCAAGGAAGCTGCTGCCCGCAACGAGGAGGCGGGCGACAACACCATGCTGCTGACGGAGGAGGCGCGGCTGACCAAGGCGCTGTTCAAGCTGGCGGTAGATGCAACGGGATACGGCGACTTTACCCGCGCCAAGCGTGGTTCGGGTGGTGACCCGGCCAATCGTTTTCTCGATCATGGCAACTACTTGGCTTATGGTCTGGCCGCGACCGCAACCTGGGTGCTGGGTGTCCCTCATGGTTTAGCTGTGCTGCATGGCAAGACGCGGCGTGGCGGCCTAGTGTTTGACGTGGCTGACCTGGTGAAGGACGCGAGCATTCTGCCACAGGCATTTATTTCCGCCATGCGAGGTGATGACGAGCAGGAGTTTCGTCAGGCCTGCATCGAGAACCTGACCCGCAGTGAATCCCTCGATTTTATGATCGACTCGATCAAGGCGGTTGCCGATGCCTTGGGAGCGGCCGGCCAATGAATGTGTTGCTGGTCTCCCAGTGTAGCAAGCGCGCCCTGACCGAGACGCGCCGTATTCTGGATCAGTTTGCCGAGCGTCGTGGCGAGCGCACCTGGCAGACGCCGATTACCCTGGCTGGCCTGCAGACTTTGCACAAACTGCTGCGTAAGAGCGCGCGTAAGAATACGGCGGTTGCCTGTCACTGGATTCGTGGCAAGGACCATAGCGAGCTACTGTGGATTGTGGGTGACGCCCGGCAGTTCAACAGCCAGGGTGCCACCCCAACCAATATGACCCAGCGCGATGTGCTGCGCGCCGCTGATGAAGACGATTGGCACAGCGCAGAAGATATTCGTTTGCTGGCCTGCATCGCCGCGCTCTTCCACGACTTTGGCAAGGCGGTGCTGGCGTTTCAGAACAAGCTGCGTAACAACCTGGCCATTGCTGACCCTTATCGCCATGAGTGGATATCCCTGCGTTTGTTTGAGGCCTTTGTTGCTGGCCAGAGCGACGAACAGTGGCTGCAGCGGCTTGCTGTTGTCGATGGCAAGGCAACCAAGGCTTGCCTCAAACTGCTGAAGTGTGACGGTTTGGAGGAGCATCGCGGCCCCTTCGCTAGTTTGCCTCCGCTAGCCAAGGCCATCGGCTGGTTGATTGTTAGCCACCACCGTATGCCGGCCTCCAAGGCCAAGTTTCAAGAGCACCACATCAAGGTCTTGCCTGAAGCCATTGCCAAAAGCTGGTGCGGTGAGCGGACCGATGTAAGCCCTGCAGACTTAAAGAAGTGCTGGAATCTCAAGGCCGGTCTACCGTTCGACAGTCGCCACTGGTGCGAACATGCGCGCAAGCTGGCCGGCCAGATGCTGAGACGCGCCGGATTATTGGGCGTCGACTGGTGCGGTAACGCCTACGCCATGCACTGCGCGCGGCTGACCCTGATGCTGGCCGATCATTACTATTCAGGCCAGCCCAGCCATGCGCGCTACGGCGATGCGGACTTCGCCCTCTACGCCAACACGGCCCGGCAAACGCGCATGCTCAAACAGCGGCTGGACGAGCACCTGATTGGGGTGGAAGTGAATGCCAGCCGCATTCTGCGCAGCTTGCCGCAGCTGACCGAAAGCCTGCCAAGCATTGCGCGCCACAAGGGGTTTCGCCAACGCAGTGCTGATAGGCGCTTCGCCTGGCAAGACAAAGCCTTTGATCTGGCAGAGGGCCTGCAGCGCAAAAGCGCAGAGCAGGGTTTTTTCGGCGTCAACATGGCGTCCACAGGCTGCGGCAAGACGCTGGCGAACGGGCGCATCATGTATGCGCTTGCCAATCCCGTGCGGGGCGCCCGTTTCAGTATCGCGCTGGGGTTGCGCAGCCTGACCTTGCAGACCGGGCAGGCCTATCGGGAACGCTTAGGGCTGGGCGATCAGGACATGGCCGTCATGGTGGGTGGTGCAGCGGTGCGTGAGCTGTACGAACATAAGCTTAGAAATGGCTCTGAATCGGCTGCACCGCTCCTGCCTGAGTGGCAGCATGTGCACTTTGAAGGCAGTTTAGTGGATGGGCCGTTAAGTCGCTGGCTTGCGGAAAGCCCGGCAACCCAGCGCCTGCTGCAGGCGCCTGTGCTGGCCTGCACCATCGATCACCTGATGCCGGCGACCGAGGGCGTGCGCGGCGGCCAGCAGATCGCACCGATGTTGAGGCTAATGACATCTGATCTGGTACTGGATGAGCCGGATGACTTTGGGTTGGAAGACCTTCCGGCGCTGGCGCGGTTGGTAAATTGGGCTGGCATGCTGGGCAGCAGGGTGCTGCTATCTTCCGCCACCCTACCACCAGCCCTGATTCAAGGTTTGTTTGATGCTTACCTGGCTGGCAGGCGGCACTATCAGGACAATCGCGGGCAGCCCGGCCGGCCGCTCTCCGTGTGCTGCGCCTGGTTTGATGAGTTTGCCCCGATGGCCGGTGAGTATGCCGATGCCGCCAGCTTTTTATCGCAGCATCAGGACTTTGTAGCCCAGCGACTGCGTAAGCTGGAGGGCAAGCAGGCCGACGATAACCGTCGCAAGGCACTGATCAAGCCGCTCGATATTCGCCAGGGGATGCCGGAAGCGGAGCTTTATAGCGCCTTTGCCGCCCATCTGCGTCAGCAGGTTAGCGAGCTGCACAGGGCGCACGCTCTGACCGATCCGGTGAGCGGCAAGCAGCTAAGTATCGGCCTGATACGAATGGCCAATATTCAGCCACTGGTTAGCGTCGCGCAGGCACTCTGTGCGCTGCCCTCGGCTCCAGACAGCCGCTTGCACCTGTGCGTTTACCACTCACAGCACCCGCTGCTGGTGCGTTCGGCCATTGAGGGCCAATTAGATGCACTGTTGGCACGGCATAACCCGGATACCTGGTGGCAATCCGAGCCGGTCAGGTCGCTGCTGGATGGACACACTGAGAGCAATCAGGTGCTGGTGGTCCTGGCGACGCCTGTCGCTGAAGTGGGGCGGGACCATGATTACGACTGGGGCATCGTTGAGCCATCTTCCATGCGCTCAATCATTCAACTGGCCGGGCGCATACGCCGCCATCGCCCCGGTACTGTTGCCTGGCCTAATCTCCATCTGCTGGACACCAATCTCAAGCATTTGCGCAGCGGCTTGGCCGTTGAAGCATTTTGCCGCCCCGGCTTTGAAAGCCGCGAGTTTCGCCTGCGTAGTCATCTGCTGAATGAGCTGCTCAGTGAAGCGCAATGGCAGCACATCGACGCGCGGGCGCGTATTCAGCAGCGAGAGAATGCAGATCCCAGTGGCAATCTGGTCGACCTGGAACATGAGGTTACTCGGCAATGGGTGCAGGGAGCCGCGGAAGGCTCCCCGCTCAAAGTGGTACCAGCCAGCCTGTGGTGGCGCACCGCAGCCCCACTTACTTCGGTGCTACAGCGGCAACAGCCTTTCCGTTTTGACCCCAAAGGACGTCAGCGTTATGTGCTCCTGCCCGACGACGAGCGGCCGGTATTGCATAGGCTGGATAAGGACGGGGAGTTGGTGGCGGTAGACAACCTGAAGACCGATATCAGCCTTGAGCTGGCGCAAGGTGTTAGCGCTTGGGGTGTGACAGATTACCGGGCAGAACTGGAGCGGCTAGCCGAGCAGCTGGATATGTCTCCTGAGCAGGCAGCTCGTCGTTATGGCTGGCTCGACTTGCCGGCAAAGGGGTGTGAGAACGGGTGGACCTATAACGCGGTATTGGGTTTTAACCGGATTGTTTAGCAACGCAGGGAGTGATGCGCATGGAAGAGACGAGTAGCGCCGTAAGCGTGTCTGGCCTAAAGCAAGCGATAGGTGAGTTTATCCAAACCCGCCTGCAAGCCAAGCTCGACAAACTCAAGGCAGATCAACACGACGAGCGTGAGCGACTGTTGGCTGCGCACGAGCCTGAGGTTTGGTTGGCGGATGCTGCGCGGCGGGTAGGGCAGATTCAGCAGGTTACCCATGCGATCAAGTACATTCACCCCGATGCCAGGGGCACCAACCTTTACAGTGCTGGCAATTCGCAGGCGGGTGACGCTTTTGTGGGCACTCATGTGTTGGGAGAGGCGCTGGCGCCGGATGTGGTGGGTAACGCCGCCGCGCTGGACGTCTACAAGTTTCTCCGCGTTGAGGTGGCTGGCCGCACTTTGTTGGCATTGGCGCTGGAGCAGCATCCGGCGCTGCGCGAGGCATTGTCTGCAGATGCCAGCAAGGCTGACGAATGGATGGGGGCCTTTGCCGGGCTGGTTGAAGCCAAGGGCAAACCGGCCTCGCACACGCTGGCCAAGCAGCTTTACTGGCCCCTGGCGGATGGCCAATATCATTTGTTGCTGCCGCTGTTTCCCAGCTCGCTGGTCAATGCGGCCTGGAAAGAAGTGCGGGAGTATCGCTTTTCAGATCAGGCCAAGGCCGCCCGTGAGGCCGCGCGCAACAAGCTTCCGCACCCCCATGGTTACCACGAATACCCCAACGTGGTGGTACAGAAGTTTGGCGGCACCAAGCCGCAGAACATCAGTCAGCTGAACAGCGAGCGTTATGGCGAGAATCATCTGTTGCCATCGGTACCGCCATCCTGGCGGTCGCCCGAGGTGAGGCCGCCGCTGCAGGCCGAGAGCATTTTTGTTAGGGGCTTTGCCAGTCAGCGCTCGGTGAGGGACGCTATGGATGATTTGCGTAGCTATCTGCAGCGCGTCAAGAACGTCAACAACAAGCCGGTGCGCGAAGGTCGCGCACGGCGTGTGCAGGCGCTGTTTGATGCACTGCTGCAATACGCGGCGCAGTTGTGGAGCCTGCCGCCGGGCTGGTCGGCTGAGCCGGACTGCCGTCTAAGCGTAGAAGAGCAATGCTGGCTGGACCCGCAGCGTAGCCTGTTGGATGAGGAGTTCGCCGTGCGCTATCAGCAGACGGATTGGCAAGATCAGGTCTGTCGCCGGTTTGCCAACTGGTTTCACGCTCGGTTGTTCGACGCGGGCAATGGATTGTCGGTGGGTGAGAACGAGGCCCTGGAATGGCGCCGTTTACTGGACCGGGAGCTGACCATGCTGCACAGGGAGGTGCGCCATGACTGAGATCAATAGCTTGCTGATACTGCCGCGTTTGCAGGTGCAGGCGGCCAATGCCGTGTCCGGGCCGCTGACCTGGGGCTTTCCGGCGCCGACGGCGTTCGCTGGTTTTGCTCATGCACTGGAGCGTCGGTTGGCGAGTGAACTGCCCGGCGGCTTTGCCGGTGTGGGCATCATCTGTCACCGGTTTGAGCCGCAGGTGTACCGCGCAGCGGGTAACTATACCCACGCGTTCTGCCTGACCCGCAATCCGGTCGACAAAGACGGCGCCACGGCCTCGCTGGTAGAGGAAGGCAAGGCTCACCTTGAAGTGACTTTGGTAATCGCGTTAGCCGACTGGGTTCCGGAGGATGATCGCTCGGCCGTGCTGGTGCGTATAAACCGAGCCGTTCTGTCGATGCGGCTGGCTGGCGGGAGTCTGCTGCCGCAGCGCCCCGGCCTGAGTTTCGCGCCCCGCCTGGAGGAGTGGCCTTCAGCCGATACGGATCGCCATGAGCTGTTCAGGCGCTTGCGTCGCTATTGGCTGCCTGGCTTTGCACTCACATTGCGCGAAGATCGGCTGGCGCAAGCGCTGCAGCGCCTGCGTGAAGCCCAGCCCCAAGCTACGGCGCTGGACGCACTGCTGGATCTGTCGCGTCTGAATGTGGAACCCAGCGCCGAGCCCGAGCCAAATGGCAGTACCGAGTGGCGGATTCGCCGCCGTGAAGGTTGGCTGGTACCGCTGCCCATAGGTTATGCAGGCCTGTCCGAGCTGCACGCGCCCGGAAAGGTACTAAACAGCCGAGATAACCAAACGCCCGTCCGCTTTGTAGAAAGCCTTTACAGCATGGGTGAGTGGGTCAGCCCACACCGCCTTACCTGTCTTGAACAACTGTTGTGGCATCACAATGCCGATCCGCAAAGCGGAATCTATCGCTGTACCAATCGCTACACCGACTATCTGACCGATGCCGCCGAAGGCATAGCATAAGGAGCATGTGACATGGCCAAGACTGAACTCAAAACCGCATCCGTACTGGCATTTGAACGCAAACTGGACCCGTCCGACGCCCTGTTCAGCGCCGGCCGCTGGGATGATCGCGACAACGGCGCCCAGTGGCCCGCAGTCAGCGTGCGCGAGAAGTCCGTGCGCGGCACCATTTCCAACCGGCTGAAGGCAAACGCCCAAGACCCTGCCAAACTGGATGCGCAGATTCAATCGCCCAACCTGCAGACGGTGGATGTTGCCACCTTGCCGGCAGACTCCGACACGCTGCGCGCACGCTTTACCCTACGGGTTTTGGGCGGCGCAGGCACGCCCTCCGCCTGTAATAACGCGGATTATCAGGCGGCGCTGCTGGCGGTGGTGAACGGCTATGCGCAGTCTCACGGCTTCGGCGAGCTGTCCAAACGTTTTGCCTGCAATATCGCCAACGGGCGCTTTCTGTGGCGCAACCGCGTGGGAGCGGAAACCGTCGAGGTGCGGGTAAGTCATCTGGAGCAGGGCAAGGCGGTAGCCAGCTGGACATTCAGTGCGCATGACTTTTCCTTGCGTGATTTTGCTGGCAACGATAGCAAGGACTTGGCCGCCATGGCTGCGGTGATTGAGGCTGGGCTGGCCTCGCCAGATGGTTACGCACTGCTGGACGTGCAAGCCTATGCCCGCATGGGCGATGCGCAGGAGGTCTACCCCTCGCAGGAGCTGATCCTGGATCGAGGCAAAGGCAAAAGTAAAACCTTGTATGTCATCGACAAGGTAGCGGGCATGCACAGTCAGAAGGTGGGTAATGCCCTGCGCACCATCGACACCTGGTATCCGGCAGAAGAGGGTGGCATCGGGCCCATTGCCGTTGAGCCCTATGGCTCGGTTACCTCGGAAGGGCGCGCTTACCGCCAACCAAAGCAAAAGGCCGATTTCTACAACCTGCTGGATAGCTGGGTGCTTAAGGGGCAGGCCCCGGCGGAAGGCGATCAGCACTACCTGATGGCCACGCTGATTCGCGGCGGCGTATTTGGCGCATCAGACAAGGATTAAGTTATGGACCACTACCTGGATATACGGCTGTTGCCCGACCCAGAGTTTCCAGCGCCGATCCTCATGAACGCTCTGTTTGCCAAACTTCATCGTGCGCTGGTTGCCCAGAGTACGACGGATATCGGTATTAGCTTCCCAGGTGCGACGCCATCGCACCTTGGGGGCGTCATGCGCCTGCACGGCTCCGCCGCGCGGCTGGACACGCACATGGCTCAGCAGTGGTTGCAGGGCATGCGCGACCACCTGGATATCGGGGCTATTTCACCCGTTCCTGACGCCGCCGGGCACTGTCAGGTGCGGCGCGTTCAGAGCAAATCCAGCGCTGAACGCCTGCGCCGGCGTTATCTGAAACGCCACCCGGAGGTGGACGAGGAGACCGCAGCGCAACAAATCCCCAACGAAGCCGAGCGTCGCCTGGCGTTGCCCTACCTGCGAATAAAGAGCAGTAGCTCAGATCAGCAGTTTCTGCTGTTTATTCAGCAACGCCCGGAAGTTCATCAACAGACGGGTGACTTCAACAGCTACGGCCTCAGCAGCACGGCTACCATCCCCTGGTTCTAACCCTTTTTTAAAGTCGTTCGGGCCTGCCTTATAAATCAATGGCTTGGTGCTCCCTCCGGAAAAGGGGGAGTCGCCAAGTTATTGGTCATGCTCTTTAAAAATCAGCATCTTATGTGCGAGTATCCCTACTTCACTGCCGTACAGGCAGCTCAGAAATTGATCTGCGTCGGCTTGAGCCCGGCGTTGTTCTTCACTGCCGTACAGGCAGCTCAGAAATATGCCCCTAGCTTTGGCATCACGACTGTGGGCTTCACTGCCGTACAGGCAGCTCAGAAACCCAGAATTGCCGAGCGAAGGTCGCTGTAGAACTTCACTGCCGTACAGGCAGCTCAGAAAACCCTGGTACGCGCTGATGGCTTCCGCTTCTGCTTCACTGCCGTACAGGCAGCTCAGAAAAGCGGGGATTCGTCGGCCTCAACAGGCCCCAGCTTCACTGCCGTACAGGCAGCTCAGAAAAGGGCGAGATAGGTCGGCGGCAGCGTGAACGACTTCACTGCCGTACAGGCAGCTCAGAAAAGATGCGGCGAATACCGGCGACCGGACCCTCACTTCACTGCCGTACAGGCAGCTCAGAAATAGGCGGCGTTGCGTTGCTGTAGGCGCTCGTCCTTCACTGCCGTACAGGCAGCTCAGAAAAACGCTCTGCCAAACCATCCACCTCGGCCAACCTTCACTGCCGTACAGGCAGCTCAGAAAAAAACCCAGCTGGGCGTTACTCCGCGCATTATCCTTCACTGCCGTACAGGCAGCTCAGAAATTTACCGCCGCTGGAGGAAAAGTAACCCAGGGCTTCACTGCCGTACAGGCAGCTCAGAAATCGGCGATGCCTGCTGCCTCATCTGCACCCAGCTTCACTGCCGTACAGGCAGCTCAGAAAACGAAAGCAGCCACCGGCAGCGAGAAGACGTCCTTCACTGCCGTACAGGCAGCTCAGAAAAAGTGGGACCAGAACACGCTGGATATAACTGACTTCACTGCCGTACAGGCAGCTCAGAAATTCGCACAGCCCCAGGTGGAACGTGGCGTAGTCTTCACTGCCGTACAGGCAGCTCAGAAATTTTGAAATTGGAATTATGTGATCAACGTCGTCTTCACTGCCGTACAGGCAGCTCAGAAAAGCGGGCTGCTCAAAACCGCCGCCATCACCGCCTTCACTGCCGTACAGGCAGCTCAGAAATTGCAATCTCCCCCAGCGTGTTAGCGTGCGCACTTCACTGCCGTACAGGCAGCTCAGAAAGCTAACGTCGCGCGGATTGCGTGGGCGCTTTCCTTCACTGCCGTACAGGCAGCTCAGAAAATCAGCAACAGACGGCAACTGAATACGCCACGCTTCACTGCCGTACAGGCAGCTCAGAAATCTATGTGCGTAACGAGTATGACTTTGATTTGCTTCACTGCCGTACAGGCAGCTCAGAAATGCACCAGCGTGTCTACGTCGCCGTTCATGAGCTTCACTGCCGTACAGGCAGCTCAGAAAATCGGCGTGGCCGGCCCGTCGCTGTTTGTGCCCTTCACTGCCGTACAGGCAGCTCAGAAGGAAGTGACCCTGCGCAAGCCCGTATCCGGCGACTTCACTGCCGTACAGGCAGCTCAGAAACGAATGCGTCAGGCGGGGAGGGCACCACACCACTTCACTGCCGTACAGGCAGCTCAGAAAAGAGGAAACCAACGTGGAAAACCAACACCGCACTTCACTGCCGTACAGGCAGCTCAGAAACGCGTGGGCGGCGATCAGCTCGTTGTGGGTGCGCTTCACTGCCGTACAGGCAGCTCAGAAATGGTACCCAGCGCGACGCGCGAGAGCGCGCTGCTTCACTGCCGTACAGGCAGCTCAGAAATCGGGTTGGCAGCATTCGCGGGCATCATCTTCCTTCACTGCCGTATAGGCAGCTCAGAAAACAACCAGCGCGATCAGGTGGCGCTGGAGAAGCTTCACTGCCGTATAGCCAGCTCAGAAAGGCCTCAAGGCGCTGCTGGCTGCCAAAACCCTCTTCACTGCCGTATAGGCAGCTCAGAAAAACGGCCAGGGCCAGACCCGACGTTCTTTAACCTTCACTGCCGTATAGGCAGCTCAGAAAAGACGACGGCGACGCCTTGGCGCTGACCTTTGCTTCACTGCCGTAAAGGCAGCCCAGGAGTGCATTCTCATTAGGCCCCCCAACCTGCCGGCTTGGCTGCCGCGCAGGTAGGTTTCGGTGTTGGGCCAAAATTCTCTGGTCAGCCCTGGTGTCCCCGCCTTCAGTCGCTCACCGCACTCACCCAGCTGCCGCCCAGTGCACGATACAGCTGGGTGCTGGCGAGTTGCTGCTGGGTGTGGGCCTGCTCGCGTTGTTGCTGGCTTTGCAGTTGGTCCTGCTGGGCCTGTAGAACGCGGAAGTAGTCCGTTGCTCCTGCCTGATAGCGCGTCTGCGCCAATTCGGCGGCCCGGGTGTTGGCGGCCGCCTGCTGGCTGCGGGCGTTGAGTTCTCTATTCAGGGTGTCTTGCGCGGCGAGGGCGTCGGACACCTCACGGAAGGCTACCTGAATACGTTCCTCGTAGGCTGCTACTGCAGCGTCCCGGCGGGCGATGGCCAGATCCAGCCCGGCCTGATTGCGCCCTCCAGTAAACAGCGGCAGCGTCAGTTGCGGGCTGAAGCTCCAGCTGCTTTGGCCGCTGTTGAACAGGTCGCCAAGGTCGCTGCTGGTATTGCCCAGCGCGCCGGTCAGGGTGATCTGCGGAAAGAACGCGGCGCGCGCCGCGCCGATATTGGCCTGACGGGCCTGCAGACGATGCTCGGCTGCGCGAATATCCGGTCGCCCGTTGAGCAGGCTGGACGGCGCGCCGGGTGCCAGCTCTGCCAGCCTGGCAGGCTCGGGTGAGGCCCCGGGCAGAGCATTGAGTTGCGCCTGGCCGGTGAGCAGGCGCAGGGCATTGGTGTGCTGGCGCAGTGTGCGATCCAGTTGCTCAATCTGGGCCAGAACCGACTGCTGCTCTGCCAGCGCTTGCTGGTAGTCGAGCTCGTCGGCGGCGCCCAGTGTGCGCTGCTGCTCAATCATGCGCAGGTTGGCTGTTCGGGTCTCCAGCGTGTCGCGGGCAATCGCCAGCTGACGCAGGGCACCATCGCGTTGCACGCTGGTGGCGACCACGTCAGCGATCAGGCTGATGCGTGTGCTCTGCAGGGCCTGTTCACTGGCCAGATAATCCTGCAGCGCTGCCTCTGACAGATTGCGTATACGGCCAAACAGGTCCAGCTCGAATGCAGCCAGGCCCAGGCCCACCTGATACTGGCTGCTGGTTTCTGCCTGGCCGCTCGGGGTGGAGTCGGCCGGCAGGCGTTGGCGCTGGCCACTGCCATCCAGGCTGATGCTGGGCAGTCGGTCGGCACGCTGGATGCCGTACTGGGCACGCGCTGCTTCCATGTCCAGCAGCGTCTGGCGCAGGCTGCGATTGTTGTTCAGCGCCTGCTCGACCAGGGCGCGCTGACCCGGGTCGATGACAAATTGCTGCCAGTCCTGTTGCTGCCGCGCGTCTGGCTGGTTGGCACTGTCGAGCTGCCATTGGTCTGGTATTGGCGCAGCGGGGCGCTGGTACTCCGGTGCCAGCGAGCACCCGCTGATGGCCAGCCCAAGGGCCAGCAGGGGAAATAGTCTAGGCATGGGTGATCTCCGTTTCGGCCAGCTCGCGGCTGCGTGCCGAGGCGCTGGCGGCGCGGTGGTCGCGGGCCAGCAGGGTGTAGATGGTGGGCAGGACGAATAGCGTAAACAGGGTGCCGACCAGCATGCCGGCGACCACCACGATGCCAATGGCAAAGCGACTGGATGCCCCGGCGCCGGCAGCAAACAGCAGCGGAATCAGGCCGGCAACCATGGCTGCGGTGGTCATCAGTACCGGGCGCATGCGGATGATTGCCGCCTTGTGCATGGCCTCCAGCGGGCTCAGGCCCTCGTGCTTTTGAATGTCGTTGGCAAAGGACACCATCAAAATGCCGTGTTTGGAGATCAGGCCGATCAGCGTCACCAGACCGATCTGGGTGTAGATGTTCATGGTCGCAAAGCCAAGCCATAGGGGAATCAGTGCCCCGCAGATGGCCAGCGGCACGGTCATCAGAATCACCAGCGGATCGCGGAAGCTTTCATACTGGGCGGCGAGCACCAGAAAGATCACGATCAGGACAAAGCCGAACGACACCACCAGGCGGTTGCCTTCCTTGACGAACTGACGGCTGTCGGACAGCCAGTCGATGCTGGCGCCCGGCGGCAGTGGCTGCCTCTGCAGAAAGTCCACCGCCGCTCCCATGGTCACGCCGGGCATCAGTACGGCCGACAGGGTGGCCGAGTTCATCTGGTTGAACTGCGGCAGGCGATTGGCCTCTGGCTGGGTATGCACGTCAACCACGGTGGCCAGCGGCACCAGTTCGCCGGAGCTGGCGCGCACGTAGTAGCCGGTGAGGTCGTCGGGTGCCTGGCGCTGGGCGCGGGGCACCTGGGTGATGACGTCGTAGGAACGGTCGAACCAGTTGAAGCGGTTGACGTAGTTCTCGCCCACCAGGGTGGCCAGGGTATCGGCGATATCCTGCATGCTTACGCCCATTTCACCCGCCTTCTGGCGGTTGACGGTCAGCCGTGCCTGCGGGCTGTCAAAGGCCAGGTCGCTCTCAACGTAGGCGAACAGGCCGCTGCCCCAGGCCGCGCCCTTGATTTGCTCCATGGCCTGATACAAGGCGCTGAAGTCACTGGGCGCGCGCAGAACCATCTGCACCGGCAGGCCATCGCTGCCCGCAGGCAGCGGCGCGGCCTGGAAGGCGGTGACCGACGCTGAGGTAATGCGTGAGCTGCCAGCGTTGAGTGCGCCTTCAACCTCGGCTGCGCTCATCTGCCGCTCATCCCAGGGTGTCAGCACCACGCCGCCGAAGGCGTTGTTCTGGCCATTGGTACCGTTGACGAAGAAGCTGTCCTGATAGTCGGGCAGGGCCTCAAATTGCTGCTGCACCGCGCGCGCTGCCTGCTCGGTGTAGTCGACGCTGGCGTACTGCGGGGCGCGGGCGGCAACAAACACGTAGCCCTGATCCTCACTGGGTGCCAGCTCGCGCTTGACGCCAAGAAACAGCACCACGATGCCGGCCAGCACCGCGACACACACCAGTACCACTGCGCCACGCGCATGCAGGGCGTGGCCCAGCAGCCTGCCGTAGGCGCCCGATAGCCGCTGCATGCTGTGCTCGATGCGCTGGGCCAGTTTGCCCTCGGATATCTTGGAAGACAGCAGGTAGCTGCTCATCATCGGGGACAGGGTCAGTGCCACCACGCCGGAGACGATGACCGAGCAGGCCAGGGTAAAGGCAAATTCCTTGAACAGGGCGCCGGTCAGGCCGCCCATCAGACCAATGGGCGCGTACACCGCCGCCAGGGTGATGGTCATGCCGATCACCGGCCAGACGATCTCGCGTGCGCCCAGCAGGGCCGCCTGTACCGGCGAGCGGCCCTCTTCGATATGCCGGTGGATGTTCTCCACCACCACGATGGCGTCGTCCACCACCAGGCCAATCGCCAGCACCATGGCCAGCAGCGTCAGCAGGTTGAGCGAAAAGCCGAACGCCAGCATCAGCGCCGCCGCGCCGACCAGCGAGAGCGGAATGGTAACGATGGGGATCAGCACCGTGCGGAAGGAGCCAAGGAACAGAAAGATCACCGCGACCACGATGATCACGGCCTCAAGCAGTGTCTTGAGTACCTCGTCGATGGATGCGTTGACGAAGCGTGCGGTGTCGAACACGTTGTGCACTTTGATACCCGGCGGGGCGGCGGCCTGCAGCTCGGGCAGCAGGGCATTGACCCCGGCCACGATCTCCAGCGGGTTGCCGTCCGGAGTAGGGGAGATGGCCAGGGACACCGCCGACTCGCCGCCACCCAGGAAGCTGCTGTCGTAGTTCTGACCGCCCAGTTCAACGGTAGCAATGTCGCGCAGATGCACCACACCGCCAGGCCCGCGCTTGATCACCATGGCGCGGAAGTCTTCCAGCGTGCGCAGGTCTGTCGCAGCGGTGATCGGTACCAGAATGCTTTCGCCGCGCAGGGCGCCGGGGGCGGCCTGTACGTTGTTGCCGCGCAGGGCATTGACCAGGTCGCTGGCGGTCAGGTCGCGCGCGGCTAGTTTGACCGGATCAATCCACAGACGCATGGCAAAGGTCTGGCCGCCGCTGATGTCGGCCGAGGCAACGCCCGGCACCGAGGTGATCAGGGGTTGGGCAACGCGGGCCATGAAGTCGGTGATCTGCGCAATACTGTGCTGGTCACTGCGAAAATTCAGGTACTGCACCGCGGATACGCCATCGGTCAGCTTCTGAATCTCCGGGTCGTACACCTCGGCCGGCAGTCGATAGCGGGCCTGCTGGATCTTCGCCAGGATCTCGGTCATGGCCCGGTCGGCGTTGGCATTAAGCACCAGCTTGGCCTTGATTTCGCTGCGCCCCAGCGTTGAGGTCGAGGTCAGGTACTCGATGCCGTTGGCACTGGCAATCGCCTGGGCTATGGGCGTGGTAACAAAGCCCTGCATGGTCTGCTGGGAGGCACCCGGGTATTGGGTGGTGACCACAATGGTTGCGCTTTCCATCTGCGGGTACTGCCGGATGGGCAGTGAGAACAGCGCCGCCAGCCCGGTCAGCAGGATCATCACACTCAGCGCAATCGACAGGATCGGCCGGTGGATGAACAGGTCGGTGAAGGTCATTGCTCACCCCCCTGGTCAACCACATGCACGCTGGCGCCGGGCTGGATGCGCAACTGCCCCTCGGTCACCACCAGTTCGCCAGCTGCAAGGCCGCTGACGATCACGGCCTGCTCGCCAATGTAACGGCTGACCGTGACCGGTACCTGTTCGCTCTGGCCGATGCCCTGGTCATCTACCTCACGCACAACCACTGCCAGATTGCCCGAGGCGCTGGTTACCAGCGCTGTCGCCGGCACCAGCAGAGCGTCGGGCTCAGCCGGCAGGGTGACTTCTACGCTGGCGTACATGCCCGGCAGCCATTGCTCGCCGGGGCTTTTCAGGGTTGCTTGCAGAGCGGCGTTGCGGGTGTCTTCAGCCACCTGCGGTTCAATCGCAGTGATGGTGGCGGTTGCCGGCTCCACACCGGCCAGCCCGGTATCCACGCGCACGGTCTGGCCCAGGCGCACACGCGCCAGCTCCTGCTGCGGCACCTCAAAGTTGACCTGCAGTTCGCTGAGATCGGTGAGGCTGACCGCACGATCACCGGGGTTCAGATACTGGCCAAGGTCGATATGGCGGATACCCAGCTGGCCGGCAAAGGGTGCGCGGACATGTTTTTGGGCAATCTGCGCCTGCAGCAGTGCAACGCGGCTGCGGCTGTCATCGTACTCGGCCTGGCGTTGCTGCAGCAGCTCACGCGACATGGCGCCACTTTCGGCCAGGGTGCGTGCCCGTTCGAGCTGTTCCTTGGCGAAGGTTTGACGCGAGCGCGCGGCAATCAGATCGGCCTGCTCGACGGCATCATCGAGGCTGGCGAGCAGTTGGCCACGCTCGGCCTGTTCGCCCGGCTCGAAGGCAATCTCCGATACGCGCCCAGCAGCCTCGACCGAGAGCACCACCTGGCGGGCTGCGCGCAGTTCACCCAGGGCCTGCAGGGTGACCGGCGCGTCCTGCGCGACCAGGCGCTGGGTAACCACATCCACGGGCGCGCCGCCTTGCCAGCCGCCATCGCTGGTGCGCGCGCTACGCCACAGCCACAGGCCGGTTGAGATCAGGGCAATGATAATCAGAACGATGGCACTGGCCTTGAGGCCAGCACTCCGCCTGGCGGGCGAAGAGGTAGTCATGCGGTGCGTGCTCCAATGCGAAGGGTCAAAAGGTCTCGCTGCGCCCGTCTGCAGAGGGCAGGCGCAAAGACGACATCAGTCATGTTCGGATCAGGTGGCGGGGGCTTTTGGCCGCCCGCCTGCCTAGGCGCAAAGGGGTGTATTTGGCAAAGGCAGCTTCCTTGCTGCAGTTATTTCCAGGAAGCGAGGCACGTTATAAATGCTCAAGTTAACTTGAGGTCAACAGCTTTTTTGTCGCACCACCGGGCGGTGGAACGCGGCGGGTGGTAGTCAGGGGCGGTCCAGGATATGCGGTCCAGGGCCTTGTTCGCCAAGCACGTCTTCCGGGTTGCGCAGTGGGCAATCTTGCAGCGACAGGCAGCCGCAACCAATGCAGCCCTCCAGCTCATCACGCAGGCGCTCCAGGCGGGTAATGCGGTCACTCAGGGTTGCACGCCAGCGTTCGGCCGCTTGCTTCCACTGGCGCGAGGTGGGTTTCACGCCAGGGCGGAACGGGCCAATGGTGTCGCGTATTTCATCCAGTGGAATGCCGACGCGCTGGGCAACCTTGATGATCGACAGGTAGCGCAGCACACCAGCTACGTAGCGGCGCTGATTGCCCGCCGTGCGTGTGCTGCTGATCAGTCCGATGGACTCGTAGAAGTGCAGGGTGGAGGCGGGGATTCCGCTGCGGCGGGTTACCTCGCCGATGCTTAGAATTCGGACGGGTTGGGTCGCGGGCATGGTGACATAGCTCAAGTTGGCTTGAGCCTGGTATGGTAAGCCGGATTGCCGCCCAGGGAAATGCGTCTGCTGCGCGGCGTTGTGGTCAGTCGACGAGGTGCTCTCCGCGCAGGCGTGTTACCGCCTGGCTGTCCGATGCGACCAGGCAATCCTCACCAAACAGCTGCAGGTAACCTTGCTGCTCCAATGCATTGCGCAGGGGCAGCTTGGCGCCTGACAAGTGCAGCTTGATGCCGCGCGAATCCAGCAGTAGCCAGATTTCATGCAGCGTATCCAGGCCGGTTGAGTCGACCTGATTGATGGCGGTTGCCGACAGCAGCAGGTGACGGATGTCCCGGCTGTCGATACGACGCCGTATGTAGCTTTCCAATACGGGCGCGGTCAGGTAAGACAGCGATGCGTCCATTCGGATGCCCAGTACATCATCCGCGATGGGCGGCAGGCCATAAAGGTTGCGATCACGCAGCGCGCCGCTCTCGTGAATGCCCAGCTCGATGATGCGAGGCACCGCGTAGCGATACAGAAACAGGATGATGGAGGCGACTACCCCCGCGAGGATGCCCCAATACAGGTTGGGCACGGTCGCCAGGGTTACGCAGAGTGTAATCAGCGCCACGGCGCCATCTTTCGGGTTGGTACGCAGCAGCTTCAACAAGCTCGGCACGTCGATCAGCCGCAGCACCGGCACGATGATGACGGCGGCCAGCACCGCCTTGGGCAGTGCGTGCAGCAGGTCGGTGAAGCCCAGCAGACAGATCAGTACCACCAACGAGGTGATGATGGTGGACCAGGCGCTGCGTGCGCCGCTGTAGGCATTCAGTGCGGTGCGCGAGAACGAACCGCTAACCGGAAAGCCGCCACTGGCGCCGCTGGCCAGTTTGGCCAGGCCTTGCCCAATCAACTCCTGGTTGCGATTCCATGTTTCGCGGGTCAGGCGTGACATGCTGCGGCAACTGGACATGGCCTCGGTGAAGCTGATCAGCGCGATCACCACCGCCGGGGTAAGCAGGGCGAGGTGCTGGTCCAGCGTCAGGGCTGTCGGCAGGCCCAGGGCCGGGAGGCCGGAGGCGATATGACCGACTACACCGCCACCCTGGCCGGCAAAACCGATAGCGCTACTGATGCCTATACCGGCCAGACACACCAGCACAATGGCAGGCAGCCGCGGCACCAGGCGCTTGCACAGCAGCAGGGTCAGCAGGCTGCCGATGCCAAAGGCGGCGGTGGTCAGTACCCGGTCGCTGTCAACCTGCCAGGCGTAGCGCATGCGCAGCAGCCAATGGTCTCCGGGCACCTCGGCAAAGCCGATTAACGACGGCAACTGGGACAGGATGATGATGACCGCTGCGGCATTGATAAAGCCCTGAACTACCGCATTGGAGATGATGTTGGCCGCCGCGCCCATGCGCAAGGCGCCCATAGCGAGCTGAATCAACCCGGCGTAGATCGCCAGCCAGATCGCCATACTGACCCACAGGGAGGAGCCGGGCTCGGCCAGCGGCTGTAGTGCGGCAAAGGTCAGCAAGCTGGTCAATGCTACCGGCCCGACGGCCAGCAGCGAGGACGAACCGAACAGCGCACCGACCACCCCTGGCATCAACGCAGCGTAAAGGCCGGTAACCGGCGGCATGCCAGCCAGTTGGGCATAGGCCAGCGCCTGCGGAATGAGCACCAGACCAACGGTGATGCCAGCGATCATATCTGCCCTGAATTGGCCTGCTGCGGGCCTGGGCCAGCGCAAAAAAGGCAGCAAACGGAAAGAGGCGGCCCAGAGCAGGGTTCTGATGTTCATGGCGGCTTGTCTGTATTGGCTGGCGGGTGAGAGTGCAGGCGATTGAGGTTGACATAACTTTGCTGTTTTTACAATTATGGTAACAGGTTACGGAGATGGAAAATGTCAGAGCCAAAGTCGCAGCTGCGCACCCTTGCAAAGGGGCTTGAGGTACTTGAGCTGGTCGAGGCGGCCGCAGAGCCGGTTTCTCTTACCGAGCTTGCTCGGCTGGCGGACGAGTCAAAACCGGTGATGTTTCGCGTATTGCAGACGCTGGAAGACAAGGGCTACGTGCAGCGCCGCGAGAGCGACAAGCGCTATCTGGCTGCTGGCCGTCAGACTACTGCGCTGATCGTGCCGCGTACGCTGGCGGTTATGCGCGGCCTGGGCGCGTGCGGCGCCCGCGGTATTGCTCTGGCAGGCCTGACCCAGGCTGTTGGCCTGGCTGAGCAGACGGTGCTGGAGGTGCTGGAGCCGCTGGTCGAGCAGGGCATGGTTGAAACCTTTGGTCTGGATGTACCGCGCTGGCGCATGACCATGCAGGTGCTGGAACTGGCTGGTCCCCTGCTGGCCGAGACCGACCTGACCAGCCAGCTGATGCCGATTATGGAGCGGCTGGCGGAGGAGACCGGAGAAACCCTGTCGCTGTTTCGCCGTACCGGCGACCAGCACGTGCTGATCGCGGTCCAGCCCAGCCGCCAGCCGGTGCGCTATGTACTCGATGTCGGTCAGCGCTTTCCGCTGTACCTCGGCGCGGCCGGCAAGGCCGAGCTGGCCTTCGTAGCCGACAGTGAGCGCGAACGCCTGCTCCAGCAGGCTGAATCCTCTGACAGCACAATGAACGCAGCGGCCCTGCGCCGACTGCGCCAGCAGCTCGACAAGGTTGTGGCGCAGGGCTATGCGACCTCAGCCAGTGAGCGGGTTGAGGGCGCCACCGCAGCCGCAGCGCCGATTTTCAGCAGCACCGGCTCAGTCTGTGGCGTGCTGAGCATCATGCTGCCGGCGTTCCGTGCAGACGATGCGTTGCTGCACAGCTTCGGCAGCTTGTTGCTTGATGCGCTGAGTGGTCATTTGTTCACGGATGACGCAGGCATGAACTGGCAAACCAACAACAATATCCCTGCCGCCGCTGCGCGGCAGTAACAGATCAGGAGTATTTCACCCATGAGTACCGACACGCCTCGCAAACCGATACTGGAAGGCAAAGACGCACAGCCGGATACCGTTCGCCTGCACAACGCCTGCCTCAGCAGTATGCCGTTCGAGGATGACGCCGACTTTACCGATGCGTGGCGTGGCCTGATTGCCAAGCCCAGCGTGGAGTCGGTCAAGCGGGCTGACGGCAAGACCGCCTGGCACTTCCGCGCTTACGAGTTTGTTGAACAAGAGCGTGCACCGCTGACCGTCAACCCGAGTCTCTGGCGTCTGGCGCGCTTGAACAACATCGCTGGTCTGTTCAAGGTCACCGACCGTATCTACCAGATTCGTGGCTTTGACCTGTCGAACATGAACATCATCGAAGGCGACACCGGCCTGATCATCATGGACCCGCTGGTCTCGATGGAAGTGGCGCGTGCCGGTCTTGAGTTGTACTACGAGCACCGCCCGAAGAAGCCGGTGCTGTCGGTCATCTACACCCACAGCCACGTTGACCACTTTGGCGGTGTGAAGGGTGTTGTCGATGAAGCTGACGTCAAAGCAGGCAAGGTTTCGATCATTGCGCCGGAAGGCTTCATGGAAGAGACCGTCAGCGAGAACATCCTGGCTGGCCCGGCCATGCGCCGTCGTGCTCAGTACATGTACGGTGGCCTGCTGCCGAAAGGTCTGAAAGGTCAGGTAGATGCCGGTCTTGGCAAGGCGACCTCACGCGGTACTGTAACCCTGATCGCGCCGACCATGGACATCAAGGACGACATCGAGACTCACGTCATTGATGGTCTGGAAATCGAATTCCAGCTCACCCCCGGCACTGAAGCACCGGCGGAAATGAACCTGTACTTCCCGAGCCTGCGCGCCCTGTGCATGGCCGAGAACGCCTGCCGCTGCCAGCACAACATTCTGACGATTCGCGGCGCCCTGGTGCGTGATCCGAAGATCTGGTCCTACTATCTGGACGAGTCGCTGGCCCGCTATGGCGATCGCTCCGACGTGCTGTTTGCCCAGCACCACTGGCCGACCTGGGGTAAGGAAAACATCCGTACCTTCCTGGAAGACCAGCGCGATATGTACGCCTTCCTGAACGATGAAACTCTGCGTCTGCTGAACCACGGCCTGACGCCGCTGGATATCACCGATCACCTGCGCAAGCTGCCTGACCCGGTTGCTCAGCGCTGGTACAGCCGTGACTACTACGGCTCTGTCAGCCACAACGTGCGCGCTGTTTACCAGCGCTACATGGGCTTCTACGACGCCAACCCGGCTAACCTGAACCCGCTGCCGACCGTGGAATCCGCGCGTCGCCACGTCGAGTGGATGGGTGGCGCAGACTCTGTTCTGGAGCGCGCTCGCGCCTCCTTCGACGCCGGCGATTACCGTTGGGTGGCCGAGGTGGTCAACAAGGTGGTCTTTGCCGAGCCAAATAATCAGGCGGCTCGTGATCTGCAGGCTGATGCCCTGGAGCAGATGGCGTATCAGACCGAGAACACCACCTGGCGTAACGCTTACCTGACCGGGGCGATGGAGTTGCGTAACGGCGTCAATCCATCCATCTCTGCTGGTGCAAGCGGCGGCATCGCCCCGGATCTGCTGCAGGCGATTACCCCGGCGCAGTTCTTCGACGTACTGGCGGTACGCCTGAATGCCAATCGCATGGAAGGCGTCGATACCTGCATCAACTGGCACTTCACCGAGAGCGATACCTGGTATGCGATGTCCCTGCGTAACGGCGTACTGACCTACCGTGCGAATGCACGCCGGGAAGATGCGGCCGCTGAGATCAACATGTCGCAAGCGCTGCTGCCTGATCTGGGGCTGCGTGCCGAAGCGCTGGAAGAGGCGATTGCCAACAAGGTCATCAAGATCGATGGTGACGCCAGCCAAGTTGATCGCCTGATGGCCTCGCTGGATACCTTCACCAGCGGCTTTAACATCATCACCCCGGCAGTGCTCAGCGAAAACTGAGTCCAGCTGCGCAGTACCGAAAGCCGGGCAGTCTCTGACTGCCCGGCTTTTTTTATGGGATTTTGGGACCAAATGGTGGGGTGTGCACTAGCGATTAGTCCCGTTTACGCGGGCGAGTAGCGCAGGGCTGACGGGAAAAAGAGTCATAGGATGTCTGAGGCTCGAAGAGCCGAGTTTTATGACTCCCCGTCAGGCCGAGCAACGC
>MDSY01053617.1_pt1 | contig 37644 bp, 19 predicted proteins | sample 811131 | NCBI WGS metagenome assembly MDSY01 (sample SAMN05326643, study PRJNA326480) | marine metagenome | isolation source: seawater | place: Atlantic Ocean: South West | collected 2010
CCCGTGCCCAAGTACGCCAAGTGGGTCGACCCGGTCAAGCCCACCGCCGCGTTCGACGTGATCAACAAGATCATGGAAGAAAGAATCATGGTGATCGACGGCGCCATGGGCACCGCGGTGCAGCAGTACAAGCTCAAGGAGGAGGACTTCAGGGGCGAGAGGTTCAAGAACCACACGCACGACCTGAAGGGGAACAACGATATCCTGGTCATCACCCGCCCTGACGTGGTGGAGGAGATCCACACCAAGTACCTGGAGGCCGGCGCGGACATCATCGAAACCAACACGTTCAACTCCACTATGATCTCGCAGCTTGATTACGAACTCGACATCAAGGAGGTGGTGTACGACCTGAACAAAACCGCGGCGCAGCTCGCCAAGAAGTGCTGCGTGGCGATGACCAAGAAGGACCCCAGCCGACCGAGGTTCGCCGCGGGTGCTGTTGGCCCCACCAACAAGACGCTTTCCGTCTCGCCGTCCGTGGAGAACCCCGCGTTCCGCGGGTGCACCTACGACGAGATCGTCACCGCGTACTACGAACAAGTCGAGGCGCTCATCGACGGTGGCGTTGACGTGCTGCTCGTGGAGACCATCTTCGACACCCTAAATGCCAAGGCTGCGATGTTCGCCATCGACAAGTTCTTCGCGAACTGGGGCCAGAAGATTCCCGTCTTCGTCTCCGGCACCATCGTCGACAACTCCGGCCGCACTCTGTCCGGCCAGACGAACGAGGCGTTCTGGAACTCCATGAGCCACTCCAAGCCCATCGCGATCGGTCTTAACTGCGCCCTCGGCGCCAAGGACATGGTTCCCTACATCGAGAACCTGTCCAAGGCTGCGGACTGCTGGGTGTTCTGCTACCCCAACGCCGGTCTCCCCAACGCTATGGGCGGCTACGACCAGAAGGGCCACGAAATGGCGGACGACTGCCGCGTGTTCCCCGAAAAGGGCCTGATCAACGCCATCGGCGGCTGCTGCGGTACCACCGATGACCACATCGGGTGCCTCGCGAAGATGGTGTCGGAGTTCAAGCCCCGCAAGAAGCACCCCGTGAAGGACATCATGCGCCTCTCTGGCCTCGAGCCTTTCAACTACGACCCCGACGTCAACGACTACCGCAAGACGTTCATCAACCTTGGTGAGCGCTGCAACGTCGCGGGGTCCACGATTTTCAAGAAGGCCATCGTCGACGGTAACTACGAAAAGGCTCTCGCTATCGCCCTCAAGCAGGTCGAGAACGGTGCTCACGTCATCGACGTCAACATGGACGACGGCCTCATCGACGGCGAGTCCGCGATGACGCGCTTCGTGAACCTGATGGTTTCCGAGCCCGATGTGTCCAAGGTGCCCTTCATGATTGACTCGTCGAAGTTCCACGTCGTCGAGGCGGGCCTGAAGTGTAGCCAGGGCAAGTGCATCATGAACTCCATCTCTCTCAAGGGTGGCGAGGAGGAGTTCCTCAAGCACGCCACGATCGTCAAGCGCCACGGCGCCGCCGTCGTCGTGATGGCGTTCGACGAAGAGGGCCAGGCCGCTACCGAAGCCGAGAAGGTGCGCATCTGCATGCGCGCGTACAAGCTCCTCGTGGAGAAGGTTGGCTTCAACCCCCAGGACATCATCTTCGACCCGAACATCCTCACCATCGGTACCGGCATGGAAGAGCACAACAACTATGGCGTGGACTTCATCAACGCCACGCGCGAGATCAAGCGTTTGTGCCCCGGATGTAAGATTTCCGGCGGCGTCTCGAACCTTGCGTTTTCTTTCCGCGGCAACGAGCCCGTGCGCCGCGCGTTCCACTCCGCGTTCCTGTACCACGCCTGCAAGGCGGGTATGGACATGGGCATCGTGAACTCGGCGCAGGTCGAAGAGGACGTGTACGAGAAGATTGACAAGGAGCTCCTCGAGTACGTCGAGGACGTTCTTTTGAACAGGTGCACAAACGCGACGGAGCGCATGCTCGAATTCGCGGCGACTCTGGACCCCAAGTCTGGTCCCACCAAACTTCGCAAGAAGGGCGCCGCCCCCGGTGCCGCTGCTGCGGCGAAGGGCGACGGCAAGGCGTGGAGAAACCAAATCGTGGGCAAACGATTGGAGCACGCGCTTGTCAAGGGTATTGATGAGTTCTGCATCGCCGACACAGAGGAGTGCAGGGTGAACGGCGATTACAACTCGCCGCTGGAAATCATCGAAGGCCCGCTGATGGACGGCATGAACGTTGTTGGCGACCTTTTCGGCGCGGGCAAGATGTTCCTCCCCCAGGTGATCAAGTCCGCCAGGGTGATGAAAAAATCCGTGGGACATTTACTGCCCTTCATGGAAGCCGATCGTCTGGCGAACGGCGGCACCGGCGAGGCCGCAAACGCCGGCGTGTTCCTCATCGCCACCGTCAAAGGCGACGTGCACGACATCGGCAAGAACATCGTCGCCGTGGTGCTGGGTTGTAACAACTTCAAAGTCATCGACATCGGCGTGATGTGCCCGAAAGACAAGATCATCAATGCGATCAAGGAGAACAACGCCGATATTGTCGGGCTGTCTGGCCTGATCACCCCCTCGCTAGATGAGATGGTGGACATGGCGAAAGCAATGGAGGACGAAGGCATGAAGATTCCGCTGCTCATCGGCGGCGCGACTACTTCCAAGATGCACACCGCGGTTAAGCTCGCGCCCAACTACTCTGGAGGGGTGATTCACGTGTTAGACGCGTCGCGTGCCGTGCCTGTTGCTCAAACGTTAATGGACATGAACAAACGCGGCGAGTACTTGGAGGACATCGCGGTGACATACGCGGAGATGCGCGAGGAGTTTTACGCTGGGCTGGAGGATCGGAAGTACCTCACGATTGGCCAAGCCAGAGAAACCGCTTTGGCCGCCGCGGTTGACTTCAAGTCACCGGAACACACCCCGGTGACGCCCAAGTTCTGCGGTGTCAAAGCCCTCATCGACGTCCCTATTGCCGACGTCATCGACTACATCGACTGGAACCCTTTCTTCCAGGTGTGGCAACTACGCGGACGGTACCCCAACCGCGGGTTCCCGAAAATCTTCAACGACGAAACCGTCGGCGCCGAGGCGAAGAAACTTTTCGAAGAAGCGCAGGCCATGCTGAAGATGATCATGGAGAAGAAACGGTTGAAGCTGAACGGGCTGATTGGGTTCTACCCCGCGAACAGCGTTGGGGACGACATCGAAGTGTACGCTGATGAGTCAAGAAGCGAGAAGACGCACACGTTCCACACCCTGCGCCAGCAAGCCGAGAAGGACGTCGAGGAACCCTACATGGCCTTGTCTGACTTCATCGCGCCGAAATCCACCGGCGTCAAGGACTACCTCGGCATGTTCGTCGCCACCTCTGGGATCGGTTTAGACGAGCTCACCGCGGAGTACAAAGCCGCTAATGACGATTATTCGTACATCATGGCTGAGGCGTTGGCGGACCGCCTCGCCGAAGCGTTCGCGGAACTGATGCACGAACAGGTCAGGAAGGACCACTGGGGCTACGCCAAGGACGAGCAATTCAACTGCGACGACCTCCTGAAGGTCAAGTACCAAGGTATTCGCCCCGCGCCCGGGTACCCGTCGCAGCCTGACCACACGGAGAAGGGCACGATGTGGGACCTGATGGGTGTCGAGAAGGAGATTGGCGTTGAATTGACCGAGTCCTTTGCGATGCTCCCCTCGGCGTCTGTCTCAGGGCTGTACTTCGCGGGCAAGTCCTCCACCTACTTCAACGTCGGGAAGATTCCCCCCGACCAAGTGAAGGAGTACGCCGAGCGCAAGGGGCAGGATTTCAAGGTTGCGGAGCGGTGGTTGTCACCCATTTTGAGCTACGAACCGTAATAAGGTACCACCTTATTCACATTTTTTACATATTACAGGCGCAAAAGGTATCAGCGAGGCGCGAAACTGTTCCCATCGCTTTTGTCGCGTGATTTTTCTGTTCTGTTTGTTTTAATTCAATCTATCAGTTTTTCATATCAAACGCACGTTCTACGTGTTTCTCATCGCCCTCCTCCCTTGTGCTGTTTCGAAAAAGTCTGACAGTCTGACTTCTTGAGCTATGTGTAGTTTGCCCTCGCCGTCGGTTGTTTTGCGAACGTCACTTGTTTCTTCCGTGCCGTCCCTGTAAGTGTGTCGGTAGAAACACGAGGAACCAAACGGACAATATCCGTCGCCGTTATTGAAGTTGCGGCACGGAATTTTTCCAATTCGGTTTCTGTACTCCTCGATTATTTGGTTCTTCTCCTCGGAGTCAGAAGGCCAGAACTGCGAGGGCGTGATGAAGTGGCTCAGCTCACGGCACACGGGGCACTTCCTGGCTTGTTCTAGATTGGAAGAGGTGTGTGTACCAGACCCACTGACGCCTCCGTCACGCCAATCTCTTATGCAACCCAAACAGAAAGTATGTTGACATCCGCTCAATAAACCAAACCTCCGTTTCCCAATCCTCTGCTTCTCCACAACCCGCTCCAGGCAAATGGAACACTCCACGGTTTGTGAAATCTGTGTTTTTTCGTTCATCATTCGTATCCGCTCCTGCTCTTCAAAAGAAACAGGAGGCAACGCGAACGGATCTACAGAGGTGAACCCGTTGTCATTCAAGTCGTCGGGCAAACCAATGTCGGTAGAAACGCCCCGCTGGCTCGGTTCGCCTTCCTGCTGGACGAGGGGTTGAAAAGATATCAGATATACACGATAAAAGGAGAAGGTCAGCAAAAATCTTACGCAAAAATCTTCGTCAAAACGTCCACTTTCGCGGTACAATTACAACAGGTGAGCGTGGCTCGCTAGGGACATCTGACGACACCAACACAAACATCGTCATCATCCGCCCTCGCTTGCCACATCTCAGATTTTGAAAGGCAGGGTTGAAAGGGTTAGGGTCAACGCGCCTGTCCCGCGGCTTGCAGGTATTCCGAGGTCTGTCCCCCGAACGATACCCAGTTGTTCTGGTCGTCGTAGTACCCCCACTCGTCCGCGTTCTCGTCGCCGTTGTTTTCGTAGTTTCTCCCGGTATCCGCCCCTAGGCCGTCCAAAAAGTCATCTTCACTGGGCAGCTGTGATTTCAAAAATTCAACCTCTTGTTTGTTCCCGCCCGTGGTTTCATCGCCGAAAGAAACCCAGTTCCCTTGTTCATCCACGTAACCCCAGTCCTCTTCCTCGGGTTCTTGAGGGGCGTACGCGGTGGACGTGCCTCCCTGCCACGCTGGGGCCCCGGGGGGCAACGGAGGCTGGAATTGAGCGTGTTGATTTCCACCGCCCAAATGCATGCGCCCCATCTGCGCGCCCAATCCGTTCGCGCCGCCGGGCACAAACTCCCGCGCGCCCGTGTTCATGGAACCGGGGAAGCCTTGCCTTGGGGGAGCCGGGGCGCTGCCAGAGGCGTTGTCCTGCGAAGGAGACGAATGATGGTAGAGAGACAATTAGAGAGAGAGAGTCAGTCAACACTGTCAGTCATGGTCGTGGACATCATGCACGGCTGTCATTCTGTTAAAAAAATAACCCTCCGACTTTTTCAGATCTGAGCGCTCCGTGTGCCCACTGAAAAGCGGGTGACGTCGTGGTTCGCGGAGCGGGGATGCGTCGCCGTGATCCGGCGCGGTGCCAGGGTTCATGGCTTAGGGAAGGAAGATAATAACAGTGGGGTATCTAGATCTCAGCCGCGTGTTCTGGAATCTCACCTTTGGCCGAACGTGGTCGTATCGACACTTGTCCCCGTACGCGCAGTTCCCCGCCAGGTAGTACGTGCACACCGTAGATTTGGGCGCGTCTATCTGATGGCTGAACCGACACGACGCCCCGTTGCGACACGCGCCGTGCAGGAAGTACTTGCATATCTCTCTTGAACTCATCTGCCTCGTCGACGACTCGTGTGGCGAGGGTCCACTACGGGTCTGCTCGCGGCGCGCCGCGCGTTCTGTCGAGCCTCGACGAGGGCGCACTTTTTTCGAACGCGTCTCGGGAAACGGACACTCGCGTTTGGCTTTTTCCCAAAATGTGGGCTCACACACACTGTGTCCACCACACTGGGCAGCGCCGCGGCCATTTCGCACCACTCGCGGGCGCGCTAAGCCGCGGGGCTTTTCGTACGAGGCTGGCCTCGTGTGTCGGGCCTGAGAGTACGATGCCAGATGACCGGCCTGTATCGTCACTGACTCGCTTCAAGTCCGGTGGCGTGGTAGATTTCTCATTCCCACAAGTTGTATCTGGAACCCACCGCGAAGGCACAACCTCCCGACCCATAGCTTCGGGAAGTACACACCAGCCAAACACGACAACCAAATCATCGATGAACACGATGAACGCCTCGAACGTTGGGTTCCGCATGCTTCGAAACGCGGGGTGGAAAGTTGGCGATGGTCTGGGAAAAGCAAATCAAGGCGAAACCGAACCCGTGCGCGTTGTGCGGAAAAGCTCTCGAAGAGGCGTGGGGCACTCCGAGGTGGGGGATTTGAAGGTCGTGGGTGATTTTACGGCAAAGAAAGGAAGGTCCTCCGACGCTAAAGACAACGTCAAAAACAAATACGAAACCAAAACCAAAACACGTCCCGCCGGCGTAAATCTTGGCGATGAGAAAAAGCGGAAACGCGCACGTTGCGATTCTTTCGCTCGCGCCGCCGGGCGAGCATTCAACGACTCGGGGGATACGCTTGACACAAACCCGCTGTTTCGAGTTAGGGTCGGTCGAACCACACACGTATCGGAGAATAATCCGCTGCGAGGGCTGTTTTGAGAGGTCGTGCATAGTCATCTATAGTAATATTCAATAGTCTCTAGTCTCTAATAGTAATAGTCTCTTCACTTGACCCACGGCTTCAAAACGTCTTCCCTTTCGTCGCTACTGTCATCCACGCTCCCCGTGGGCGGCGGTAGCTTCTCATCCCCGGGCACTTCAAACGTCATCATCGCCGGAAGAAGCCCCGTGTTCATCAGCGTCTCGATCATCGGTCCTTTTAACAACGAAACGCACACGCGTTCTTTTCCGGATTTTAACAGCACGTGCAGGACGCCGTTCTGTAACACACCCTTGACAACCCCTGACCTGAACATGGCTTTCGTGAGCGTCGGCCGGTCTAAAAGCGCATCCATTAAATGCAAATCAAGCACTCGGTCGATCATCCGTTTCTCGATCAACACTTTCAACACTTCCGCGCTTTCCGTTACCAAAACGCTTCCGACGCCGGACTCGACTAATTTCACCGCCAAAGCGCCTCCGTCCGCGAGCATGCGTTTCGGGAAACCCGCGGCGAGAAGCGCGGCGACGACGCCGGCGTCCAGCAACGCCTCGCCTGTTCCTCCGATACGGCCCAGTTCTGCCAAGGAACTACTCCCTGATTGCTCTAGAAGCAAGCCCACCTCCGTCATAGCTACTGGTGCTAAACTCTCAAACACGGCTTGCGACGCGTTGGCGAGGGCGATGATATCGGGGCTCACCGCCTTGTCTACTCGTGTCATCAGCTCCTTGGGGACGAACTGACGAGCTAATTTGAATGGGTCACGAGGAGCAAGAGGTGTTTTTGAACTGGAAGGCCTGGAGCCGGATGTTTCATTGCCTGATTTTTGTCGTGCTGACTGTACGTCATCCAAAGAAGCACCTCCTACTTCGTCCACTTTCACGACGCACCCGGCCATCGTCGCCGCCGGCATGCGACTGTCCACATCCGCCATCTCGAACGATTTCAGCCGCAGGGTTTCCGGGACTGTCCCCTTTTCCGGGTCCATACCTGGGTACGCGTCGTGCGCGGTGATTCGAAGTGTTAGGTCATACAGTCGTAGGTTTTTAATCGCAATCGGCCCGGGTGCTCTTACGTATAAATTGAAAAGCCGCCGCACTCCGTCGAAGTCCAAACCGCGAACCGCGACGCCTCGCATTCGGATTGAGTCTATTTGCAACTGGGTCATGTTAGATGGGTTTTCTTTCCAGGTATCGAGGACTTGGAGCAGGGGCTGGAGCTGTGCTCTGAGTAGTAGCTTTTCAACCAGCATGCCATCGCCTATTTTGAGGTTGCGGATGACCACACCGTCGGGGTAGAAACGCATGCTGCCGTCGATTGAGACCTCGAGTCCAGTAAGTTTCTCCAAGGCATCAACCACGAGCCCTCGGGACACCGCACCGGGGGCATCCCGTAACGATCGATCGAAGTTCTGTCGACTTTGCCAACCCGCCTCGACGGTTTCGCGCATAATCCCAAGAGGGAACGCCACGTTATTGGTTCCCGAGGACGACGGTATCACACTGACTCCTCGCGCTTGGTTTTTGTGACCCCGATGCTGACGTGTTTCGGGATGTTTCGGGACACCCCATCGCGGGGCGGACTGCGCGCAACACCCGCTCTGCCTTCTCCCGGGCGCCGGCGCCACCGCATGTGCGAGCCCCGCACTGGAGGAAACCCCGCACCACACCCGCGACGACATCTCGTGTCGTCGCGCCTCGGAGACTGGTGACGTCGCGACTCATGACGGGGACGTTGCTTTTTCGATACGTGGAGCGAGGGATCTCGCGAAAACGGCTTTTGTGAGCAGATTTTTAGTTTACACTACGTAGCTACTCTGTCTCTCGATTGCCACCATTGTTCCCCGAGGCGGCCGCAGGGGCGGGGGCGGCGCTTTGTTTTCGTCTCCTGGGGAATGTATACGGATGATTGGGTGATGAGAACTAACCAAATCTTTCAATGGGCGGTTAGTCAGGCACCCAACCCGCTAACATCACGATGCGCGTTTCAGCGCGAGCCATGCTAAAACTGCCGTCCCCGCGAATATCCCCGCCAGCGCCCCCGCATCCCTTTGGATGTGTTTCGGGTGAAGCCCGAACGTGTTCAGGTACGTTTGCCCCGAAACATCCACTTCAATCATCGTGCCTTCGAAATCCGTATCGAACAGAAACACCTGGTTGCGCATTTCGTTCGAAAGTAACGCGCCCCAGGCGTACCTGTAAACTGAAATCCACTGCATCCACCTCAACCAAACAGGAATGGAATCAATTGAAATCAGGAACCCGCCGAACATAGCGGAGAGGAGGAGGGTGAACGTGGCGATGAGGTTCGCGACAGCAGGGGAGCCTCTGTACGATAACGCGATCAAGCTCGTCAGACTCGCGGAGCAAACTACGAACAGCTCGACGATTCCCAGGAAAATGAAAAACGCCTCGGAGGTTTTCTTCAAGCCCATCATGTAATACAGAATCAACGTGTAACACAACGCCGCCGGGACTCGGAGGATTACGATGTCCGACACTAAGCTCGCGATGACGTAGGATAAGCACCCGTGGTAGCCTGATTGGAGTTCTCGTGCGCGTGCTTTCGTCTCCGCCGCGAGCCTGTCTGAGGCAGACACACTGGCCAACCCGAAAAACACGAGCGTGAAGAATAGTCCGCCGGCGCGGTTTTGGAACCCCGCTAACGTTTTCGGGCTCTTGAGGTATAAGCACCCCAACAAAGTAGAAGTGCCTACTCCAACCAGTAAGTGCGCCACGGCGAGTGATGGATCCCGCGTCAACGTCGTGAACGCCCTCCAAAGCAACACCCGTAACTCAGTGGCGAACGAACGGAAGGGCTTGGGGGAGGCGATGGAGGAGTGAGACGACGCATCTTTTGATTCTTTAGCTCCGACGTTGTCACCGTCTTTGTGTGCGTTTCCTTTGACGTTTGCCGTCGTCTCACTCGGCGCATCGCTCGTGTCTTGACTCGTGAGCTTTTCCCGGAGCTCTGGCGAACTCGCCACTTCAAGCATCCACTCGCTGATATCGACGCGGTATGAGTCGTCAGAGTTGGTGTCGGTGTCGGGCTCGGGGCACCCTACGCCGAGTTCGCGGAAAGTAGACGCGGCGACCTCCGGTCTTCCGTGCCATAGCACTGTGCCCCCCGGTGCCAGTAACAGGACTTTGTCCATTTGCCGAAACGCCCGTGGAGAGGGCTGGTGCACGGAGAAAATCACTACACGTCCTGATCCGCTCGAAGCCAAATGCCTCAAAGTGAATATCATGGACGTCGCCGCGGAGGCGTCCAGACCGGAAGTGGGCTCATCCAGGGCGAGCGCCGACGGGGACGCGACGAGCTCCACTGCGACGGCGGTGCGGCGACGCTCGCCGCCAGAGACCCCGGCGCCGCCAGTGCGGTGAGCTTGAGGTGAGGTGTTGTGAGGCATTGAGGCATCGATACCCTTTGAATCATTGCGGCCAGTCTCCACATCGTGCTTTTTACTTGTCGCAGCAACAACAGCATTCGCACCCGTCCATCCTCCGCGACTCAGGAACCCGCGGCTAAGTCTCCGCCCGCCCCCGCCCACCAGTGAGTCGCCCACTGACGTCAGCCCGAGCTCGCTTAACGTATCCGCGACCCTTGTACGTTTCTCCTTGCCGTCCACGAACCAAGGAAGCTGCAGCTCCGCGCTGTACAGCACAGTCTCGAATACGGTGAGGTAGCTCAACAGGTGCGTGTCGTCCTGCGGTACGTACGCCACCGCGCGTGAAAGCTGGGTTGCACGGAGTGAAGCGCCGCTCGGCCCGCTCAAACTCACCGACCCGCCGACTTTCACAACCCCAGTGACGCTCGTTTCCGTTCGCCCGGCTAACACATCCAGAAGCGTTGATTTACCCGCCCCGGATGGGCCCATGATCGCCAGCATCTCACCTCTGGCGCAGGAACCGGAAACATGAGACAGAAGCACGGAAACGTTGGAAAAATCATCGGTAGCGCGAATCGAGCTTTTTTTAATTAACCTCGAAATAACACCGACGACGCCGCCGCTTCCGCCCCGCGCTGCACACGTCACGTCCACGAACACCAGCTCCGTGGCGCCTCCAACAGCGGACTCCTCTAATGCGTTTAAGTGAAGCGCCGCGAGATAAACACGCCGGCGCTCGCGGTGCACATACCAAGCAAGAAACAGTAAAATAACCGCCGCAATGACAGATGGCGCTACGGCGGCAGCGATTTCATTAGCAGCATTTTTGTCACCACTACCGGTGGGATCGCTACTAATCACTTCACCGTCAACGGAACGTAAATCACCGGTGGCGGGGGCAGCGTTTTGTTCCACGTCGGAACGTATATCAGCCACCGCCCTTAACAGCTCTTGCGCCTGGCTTCCGTCAGGAGCATCCTCGGGGTTCACGGCGGCGGCGTTCGGGTCGGCCGGGTCGCCGGTGGAGCGTGCCGCGGCGTCAGTTTGGTTCACGTCAGTGACGTCGCTCACGTCGCCCGTAGTTATTTCTTCTACTTCAGTACTTGGGTTGTACTTCTCTTCCAACTCCGCAATACAGTCTGGTATGAAGTCGCACTGGGACGCGACGCGCATCATCCCCGTAAGCGTGACACCACCTTTGCGCTGTAATGTTGCGAGGTGCGTAAACGCGCAGGTTTCGAATGAAATCGCGTCAGGGCCCCTGACTGCATACCCAGCTTCAAGAAGGCGGTGGGAGAGGTCGCATATGCAGGAGTCGCAGAGGTTGTCACCTTGCGTCGCGGGGTCACACCGCTCGCCAAGCGTGGGGTCCACGCGGACGGTGGTGATGTCAACCGTGCATGTCGTGCTGGATTGGGTACCCTCGGCGCCGAAAGGGCCGAACTGCGCCGAGACTTGGACAGCGTTTATGGCCAGAAAAGCCACGGCCAGGAACGACTGTGAGGTGTTTGCGTATGTCATGACACGCCGCGGTCCCGAGACGCGACGAGGGCGACGCGAACGTTCGTGTGAGGCGTACACGAATGCCATCGTGGGTGATGGCGTGTACCGACCACGCGTGCGCAGCGGTCTTGCCAGGTGGTCTCCCGAGGTTGTGCCTCTTGGGCCACGAAAAAAACCGCCTCGGAATCACCGAAAGCACCGAAACCGAAAACGCGGGATGACGAGAAAAAGAAAGCACACGTGGACGCGCGGCTGGGGTTGCGTCTTCCGCTCCCCGCGCGTCGTCCTTATGCCCCCCTTTTTATGGGGCCGCAGACCTGGGGGCCGCGGGTGGGAACCGAAACCGCCATCCGACCCGTATGCCAAGGTCGCCGAGCTTGCAAAGTTAACCTGCGAAAGCCCGCCATTCGGCACGCCATCACCCGACGCGGAGCTGCTCAAGGCGTTGAAAAGGGAAGTGCGACACGATGACAACGCTATGGAGCGCGTGTTGGACGTGCTTCTACACGCGCTTACACAGAAAGAGTGCGGGCCGAGAATGCATGCCGTGTGTGTCATCGACCAGTTGTTTCATCGGTCCGCGAAGTTCCGAACCATGGCGCTTGAACATTTAGATTTGTTTCTGCAAAGAGCGGTGGGCGTTGATTTAGATTCTAACCCGCTTCCCGGGCCGCCGGGTGAGACGCGACAGCTCATCGATCGGTCCGTCGCAGCGCTGGAGAGCTGGGCAGACAAGTTCGGAGTATACCACCCCAGGCTTCCGCTATCAGTGCGATTCGCAACCGACGCGCTGGGAGAAGAAGCGCCGGCGGTACGGGCGCGAGCGATTGCGAGGGAGAATCGCGAATTACTTAAACGCGAAAACGCATTGCTCGTGACGCGGTGGCGCAGAGTGGAACAGGGCCTACTGCTGGTCGTTGCAGACGCGACAGAACACATCGCTGGTATGAAATCGGCAGTGGAATTGTTGTTGGGAGCGGGGGATGCGCAGGCCTTGGAAACGAACGAAGGCGAGTGGGAAGACGTTGACGATGAGAAGGACATCGCGAAAGAGACGTATTTTTGGTCTTCAGTACCTACTCACGTCCCTGAAGTATCACACGAAACCTCGACAATTTCCGTGACTGAGACCAAAGAAAACGCAAAGATGTTGTACAAGCTTCGTGTGGCGTGTCACGCCGCTACAACTCGATCGGTTCCAGGGCTCACGGCCGCGATGTCGCTGCTCGCGAAAATTGCGCCCGAAGAGGAAATCGGCGACCCGGGAGTCTCCGCTGCGTTTAGAGTATCGACTTTGAAAGACCTCGCCACTGTAAAGCGAGAGTTGACCCAGTGGCTTATGCGGTGCAAATCAATCGGAATCGAGGAAGCTGGGGTGGTGGATAACGGTATAGAGGATGATGTAGGAGATGGGACTCAACATAGCACGGGAGACAGTGCAACGCAATTGCATTCAGAATCTATGGCCGACGGCGACGGGGGTTTGGTGGTCACGGTGCCTCGCCTGGTCGGCGCGCCGAGGGAGGACGAGCCACCTGTGGAGGGGGATAGTGCTACATTGGATGCGTTGCTGGAACGCGCGCGAAGGCGTCGAGGTAGACAAAACAGTGCATCCAATCAACAAAGACCGAGAGACCCTTCCATGCCTTTCTGGATGGGCCGCAGGTCGACGTCCAGGGCTGCAAAACCCGGCGGTATGGAATCAACCCCAGGGTCCGTGACCCAGCGCGCGCATCGCATTTTCGCCTCGCGGGAAGCCACGGAGCACAACAACTCGGTGATGCGGGAGCTGGGCGAGAGTGGCGTGGAGCGAAGGGAAGGGGTTTCTGGGTTTACAGAGAACCAGCGTAGGAAACGCGAAGCCAATATGACCGAAGACGCCGCGCGGGCTCTCGCAGAAACCGAAGCGCGCGAAGCGAAGCGCAAGCGCAACGAACCAACCGCCAAGCAACGCATCGAACAGAAGCTGAAGCAAATGAAAAAAGGCAAAAGGCAGAGGTGAAGGGAATCAAGTAGTAGAAGTAGTGTCTAATCGATTTATGTAGCGTAGTATATTGGTCTTTCGATTATTTCGCTCGCCCCGCGAGGCACATGAACGGGTGCACCAACCCCGCCACAAACTTACACGGCCACCTGAAAAGACCGCGTTCTGCACGTGTAGATACAGGGAGCGGGACAAGAGCACCTGCGTATTGTGGCTGTTCAGCGTCGATAGCGGTGGCGGGAGAGGTATTTCCTTCCTCGGTGGATGAAGGTGCCGTCTCGGCGACCACGGGGGGGGGGCGATACCACCCTCTTCGGGGGGCGTATCACCCTCCTCTTCTTCCTCGAGACTTCCTCGAGAATTACCTGTTCTTCCTCGGAGTCGGTAATCTCTTCCTCTTCTTCCATCCTCAACCTCTTCTCTTCGCTGGACCTTCTTCTCCTGCCCCTCTAGCCACGCCGTCATCCTCGCCCTCCACGCAGCAGATCTGTATATATCTTCCCGATATACCGCCTCTTCTTTCGCCCTACGTTCCTCCCGCTTTCGGAGCTGCACGTTCCACACGTCAAGGCCTCGGCGAAGCGCAGACTCTGTGACCTTTTCGGATTGATCAAAGATTACAATCTCATCGGTGAGCTGGAGCATCTCACATTCAGGGGCTTGGCGAAGGATCTCGGCACGCACCGCACCGATTGCAGACTTAGACTCGCGAATGAACAGCGGAGTGTTCAGCAGAATGATCCCGACCGTCACCCCCGCGCACTCCGGTTTGTCTTGGGGACGAGATCTGTCGTAGCTTTTTTGCCGGTTTCATATTCTGGGAACTGCCAACACGAAAACAAAATCGCCGACGTCACTCGCGACGCGCGCGGTGGCGCCCCACCCGCACGCGATGATCCCCGTGAACATCATCACGGGCGTGCTTGGTGTGGGCAAGACCACCGCTATCCGGCACTTGCTGTCGCAGCGCCCTGCGCACGAAACGTGGGCGGTGGTGGTGAACGAGTTCGGCGCGCTCGGCATCGACGGCGCGGTGCTTGACACCGCCGCTGGTTTCGCGGATGCGGGCGTGGTCGGTACGTCAACGACTGGCGGGGGCGATGGAATGGTGGTGGTTAGGGAGGTCGCTGGCGGGTGTCTGTGCTGCGCCGTCGCGGCGCCGTTCACGGTGGCGGTAACACAAGTTTTGCGAAGAGCAAAGCCGGACCGGTTACTGATCGAACCCAGCGGGATGGGCCATCCCGGAGGTTTGTTTGATGCCCTGTCAAGCGAGTTCCTTCGCGGCGTGTTGGAGCTCAAAGCCACGATCGTTTTGGTGGACGTCACCTTATCAAATTCAGAATCAAGAAAAGAAGAACTGTTCGTATCAGAGCCGTTCAACGACCAAGTCAACTGCGCGGACGTGGTGGTCGGCACCAAGGCTGACCTCGCGAACGACGGCGACGTGCAGAAATTTACCAAGTGGACGGAAACGCTGTACCCACCGAAAGCCGCGGTTGAAGTCATCGAGAATGGGAAGTTGGAGTTGAGAATGTTAGACGTGCCGTGCGGCGTGGTGTGCGCGCCTGTTGAGGGTTTCGAATCAGCACACAGGAAGAATGCACAAATAGCTGCGGAACAAGCAGGGTCCTCGACTCAAGAAAACCTGGCGCCGCCGTCAGTCGGCAACCCGACTGCCGCGCTCGGCGGAACGGACGAGTTCAAAACCTGCGGGCTCGTGTTTCACCGTGAGGAGTTGTTTTTACGATCGAGACTGATTCAACTATTTCATGTGCTCAACACTCACCCTCAGGTTGTGCGAAGCAAGGGCGTTTTAAGAGTGGGCAAGGAGTGGGTCGCGCCGCGGTTCAACGGAGAAACAGTGGAGCTGGAACCGGTGGCGTACCGGCGAGATTCGCGAATCGAAATAATCGTGAAAGTTGGAGGAACTGAAGGTATTGGGCAAATAGTCGGAGAGGAAACAAAGAATGAAAGCCCATCCGATGACTCGATTGACGACATAATAGCACTCGCAGGCAACGCGGCTGGGGCGCTGGACTGGGTTGGACTGGAACAATCGGTGAAAGCCGCGCTGAAACCGCCGCGAGTTAGTTAATAATAGACTAGGATTTATTTTAGAATTGCAATGCTATAACTCTCTTGACACTGGTATACTTGTCTCGAACAACCCTACGTACCACGCGAGTTTCCACGCCCCCGCGAATGCAAGCACCGCCATGGCGACCGCCGCGGTTGTGTTCAGAATGGTGACGGCGAGAACTATGTTGCGAGGAACTTTTTGTTTTGTTTTCGTGTTGTGATGCGTTGCGACTCGCATTTCGTCCGGTGCTTCTACAGCATCCGACCGAGAGCTTGACGGCCGCGCAGTGACGACAGTCCCTTTCCCCGGCTTTTCAGACTGCGTACCCACACCTTTCACACTCTTAGAAGTAACAGCACCGCCAAGGTCCTCGACGTCGCTACTTTTACTTTTATTCAACCCCCCGTAACTGTTCAGCGCGAGTTGTCCGCATGCGCCCGCGATGTCTTGCCCCATCTCCTTTCTGACTGTGGTTCTGTGGTTGAACGGCGGGGCCGCTAGAACTGCCGCCATTGCTTGGACTGACTCGTACGTAGGCGGTAGGTGGCCCATGGGCGTGTCCGTCGGGTTGAACGGAATAAGATTGACGATGACGTCTTTTCCTTTCAGTAATTCGCCGAGTTGACGCGCGTGGGTTTCCGTGTCGTTCACCCCACCTAACACGCAGTACTCGATCATAGCCCGTGTTCTCTGTCGAGATCCAGCTGCTAAATAAGTGTCCAGCGCTTTCATGATTTTCGGTAAAGGGTACGCCGTTGCGGTGGGGACGATTTTTTCTCGTAGCGCCTGGGTTGGGGCGTGTAGCGAAAGCGCCAAGCGCACTTCCGGAAAATCCTTTGTGAGTTGCAACATTTTTGGGACCACCCCAACTGTTGACACGGTTATTCGCGAAGGCGCGACGTGGAATATTTTTGCGTCACTCATAGGCGATATGCACCCAATCACCGCATCATAATTATTCAAAGGCTCACCCATGCCCATGAACACGACGTTGGTAACGGCGGTGGACGCTGGGTTTTGGTTTTCAGTTTTTTTGTTTTCTTCGGAAGTAGTAGAAGTATTAACAGCGACAAACGCCCGCGCGTGCGCTAACTGTTCCAAGATCTCTCCGCCTGTTAAGTTTCCCAATTCACCAAGCGTCCCCGTGGCGCAAAACGTGCACCCCATCTTGCATCCGACCTGGGACGAGACACAAAGCGTGTTCCGTCCTCCGTCGTGCCGCATCAATACCGACTCCACGCGATGGCCGTCTTGTAATAAAACTACGAATTTGGTTGTGCCATCGGAAGAGATTTGCGTTGAGTCCACCGAGCTTGTCAACAAGGTGAACTCCTTGTGTAGGCGCTCTCGCGCAAACCCTGGCAGGTTCGGGATCGCGTCAACATCCACGGTGTCCAAACCTCGGTCCGCAGCTGCAACCGCAGCGGCTTGGATAGTTCTTCGATGCCGGTCCGCGGTGTCCCTTTTTCCATCTCCAAGCCCATCCTCTAAAAAAGCTTTTAGAGCTGGCGCATCGAAGAACGAGTGACGACCAAGCTTCCGCTTGAGCGCCATGCTTGGCTACTGCCGGTTCCACGCACTGATACGTGTCGCGAGTCACGCTCTGGACCACAAAACACAGCTTCGTGCCCGGCAGTGCTCGCCGCACCGCCGACTGATGAGCCTGAGGATCCAAACAACGCAAAAAGTCGGCGGCGGCAACTGCTGAAAATGTCGCCAGTCGAAAAACGACCGCCGCCGCAAATCGCGCACAGCATCGTCCGCGCCAGGCAGTCGCACAGGACGCACACGATTGGTCCGACCGTCCAGCACGACCTGAACGGCGTGCATTCAGCGACGTTTATAGGAGTGCACGACCTCGACACCGCACGGCGTGACGGCGAAGGCCACGGACCGCGGCGAGGACGGACGAAAACACGGAATCCCTAAGGCGGCACTTCCGGCATCACAGCGGCGAGACTAAGAGCCTACAGAGCCATAGCCCAAAGCGCTGCTCTACGTCTCCTGAGCATAGAAGGCATAGAAGGCATAGACGTACCCTACTGAGACTAAATACCCTACGATGGCTGAGCAAGCCATTCTGGAGCAGTGCAAGCTGCATCCCGCTGGGATCCCTGATGATCAATTGGCCAGTACAATAGCGCACATCCCTGTATCTGACCGCGCGAATGCGATTAACGCGCTACTAAGCCAAAGAAAGCTTCAGATTTTTAAAGACGGGGACACCTTAGTATACAAAGAAGTAAAGCAGGATGAGGCTGTAAAATTCAAAGGCTTATCCTCTGAAGACCTATTAGTTTACCAGATCATCCAGCAATCCGGGAACACGGGCATTTGGACCAAGGAACTGAAACAAAAAAGCAACTTGCCGCAAACGCAGATTGGTAAAATCTTTAAATCCCTAGAAGCCCGAAAATTAATAAAAGCCGTGAAGCACGTGGCGCAGCAGAACCGTAAGGTGTACATGTTGTACGAGTTGGAACCGAGCAGAGAAATAACCGGAGGGGCGTGGTACACCGAGCACGAGTACGACGCAGAGTTCATTCACGTGTTGAGGGAGCAGTGCGTGAAGTTTATTTTAGCAAAGGGGAAGGTTACGTTGACGGACGTGTGTGATTTCGTGAAGCAGACCAAGTTGTCACACGTTGACTTGGGGCAAGAAGAAGTGTTGCAGATCGTCAACACCCTAGTGTACGACGGGAAAGTAGACGCGCACGAGGAGATTGAGATTGATGGAGAGGGGAATCCCACTCGCAACGCCGACAACGATCTGGACGACCCGGATGGCGAAACTCTCGGGGGGAGCGACGAGGATTTGGATTACCTGGAGAACGTTATTGTCGTCTACAGACCCGCGTCACTTCCAATTCCGGAAAGTAGCGCGTTCACCGCGGTGCCGTGTGGCGTGTGCCCTGTGTTTCAGGAGTGCGCGCCAGGAGGGTTGGTCTCACCGGAGACGTGCACGTACATGAAAGAATGGCTGAGCTTTTAATAAGTGATTTTAGGATTAGAACTGAAACTTTATACCTGTGACTACTACCCTTCAATACTTCCTTCCACCAACTCCATCGGTTTCAGCTCCGGTCCGCCACTCAACGCTCGGTACGCTAGTACTGCAAACGCGAAAACGTGCAGAAACAGGGCGTATATCAACGCTGCGGAGCGCCACCCGCCGGACCGTTTTAAATGGCGCCCGGCGCGAATGCTAATTTTATCAACGCGGTTCGCCGCGGAGATGACCCGCGCGCGAACGCCCATTTTGACTGCCCCACTAGACCCCCCCCTTCGTTTCAACCCACCTCCGCTGACTGCACTTATTGTTGAAGTATCACTCACCGAAACAAAATCGTTTCGCGTAACTCTTCGTCGCTCCATTAATACATCAGCGACGACTCGCTCAAGCTCTTTTTCTTCTGAATGCAATTTTTGAGTTTCGGATCGTTTTTTAGAAAGTTGCGCTGTGAGACTGTCCAGCCTCTGCTCAAGCTCAACTCTTGTTTCAATTTTGTTATTAGGCTCATGGAACGAAGACAACGCGTTCGACGCGCTGACTTTACGCCGACGCACTGTCTCTTCTTTCTCTAAAAGCGCTGACAACTCAGTCTCGGCGACAGATATCTCGGAACAAAGACGCTGCGTCGCGGCGCGCCGAGACGCGTGCTCAGTCTCTGTTGACGACGTCGTCGCCTCTTCCTCTTTTTCTTTTTCAATAGCACTCACAGAAGTTGTCTCCAAAGCATCTGCCTCGGATTCTAGCGCTTTAACACGTTTTTTCATCGCGTGTGCGTCCGCCAAACGGGTCGCCACGAGCGTTTTCGCTTCAGCGAGTGTTTTCTCAAATTCATTCGCGTCGCCTTCCACGGCGTTGTTTTCGCGTTCGGCAGATTGAGCAGAAAAGGTTTCAAGCGCTGTTTTTTCAGCGTCTATTTCTCTCTGTAGCGCTTGCAAGGTTTCTTGCGCGTCGGTTTCTTCCCGCGTACGGAGTGCTTTTGCTCCCACAGCAGAGGCAACAGCGGCGTCCCTCTTTGCTTTCGCCTCTGTTGATTGTTTTTCCAAAACACGAAGCTCATTGATGAGTTTTCCGAGTTTCGTTCGTTGAGAGGTCAAGAGCGGGTCGTTGGGCTCATCAAAGGACAAGTCCCCAGGTTCGTACGCCTCGTTCCCGTGCTTCGGAGTGTGGCTGTCAATGGGCCCTAGTCCCAGCCTCACCGCTAACGCTTCGACATCCACCGTGGTGTTTACCGAGCCGGCGTTTTGCTCCAGCACATCCTCGCCGTCCTCATCGTGACCGGCACGTCGGGGCGGGATCACCTCCGCGGCCAACGCGTCCACCTTGTTCAGCGCGGACACTGTGGACTCCAGGAACTGCATGGGGCGGAGACGTGGCCACCCGACCCGTCGCGCGCGGTCGGGTGTGAAGAGCAAGGAGCGACGGGCTTTTTAAGAGGGGCTTTCAAATCTATGGGGAGCGAAGAAGAGGGAGTGCAAGTTTCGTGTAGGGTGCCTATTTTGATACAACTACTACGTTCTCTCCCTAACCCCAAACCCTAAACCCTAAACCCCTACTCCATTACCCCCCCCGCTAAGCGCAACGCTTCCTCAAGCTTCTGTATCCTCTCCACCGCCTGCGCCAACTCTTCCTCTCTCTCCTCCGCCTCCGCGTCCAACTCCGCCTCTCTTTGCGAAAACAAATTCAACTCGGTTCGGAGTTTAATCGCTTCAGCGACTGCGGAGGATTCGTGTGGAGTGTAAACGGAGTGACTCGCGCTTTGCATATCTCTTCGCATGACATTACTGTCATTGCTCTTCTCATCAACTCCACCCCCTCCAGCAAAGCCCAAATCGTTTTCCTTTTCCATCTCCGCCGCGAGCGCATCGATTTTGCGTTTCGACTCATCCATCAGCAAGTGGACGTGCTCTTCCACTGATTTGAGATGTCGCAACGCGTTTGCTTTGGTCGCCAGGGCTTCGTTCGACTTCAACGTGCTCGTGTTTCGTAAGCTTTCAATCTCACCCTCAAGCTTATCGTTCTTAGCCTGTAATACACGTGTTCTTTGCAGTTCCCTGTCCTTCGTCCCTCGCGTACCCCCCACATCACCCGACCCCTTTCTTCGATCCTGCAGCCTTTTCGTTTCGCTCTTCGTCAACAAAGGACTCGGTGGGACGAGCGCCTTCTCGTCGTCCCATCCGTGAAGCACGGGGACCCGTACGCGGGTCACGTCCGGAGAAAACGCGGAGAAGTCCTCCTCCGCGAACAGGGGGTTGGTAAGAGTGGCCATGGGGGAGTTATTAGACCGCGCGCCACACCAATGGCGGGACAGCGAAATCTGGGGGGAAAGAGGAGTTTCTTAATTTTTTTGCACCGGCCGCTTCCTCGGAAGAAACGCCTGCCCCTGCATGTTGACCGACAAGAAAAACTGACCGACTCATCACCGCGATAACTCAGGAACGTGGGTTTAGAAAAATTCGCGCGAAGCCTGTCCACGTCAACCGGCGTTCCTGGCTCTGCGTTCTTCTGTCATTTTTTGTTACTCTGCTGTCAGAGCCTCTGAAAGGCGGTCTAATAACTCAAGAAAAATCCGTCATAGCGTTATTCGGTCGCGTTATTCACTCTCGCTATAAAGTTGTTGAACGGCGGCTGACCGACAGAACGACACGCACGCCGCGCACATCTTGTGTGTTTGGCCCGTGCTTCCGTCGCCTCTCCTTCCCCCCATCCCTCACGATGACGGCGATGAAGGGCGAAAAAGTGCGCCTCGCGTTCGACAAGCTGCACTACACCGTCCCCGTGAAAGGATCGACCGTCGCGAAGTCGCTTTTGATTGACATCAAAGGCGAGGTGACGTCCGGTCATGTGCTCGCGATTCTCGGCCCGTCCGGGGCTGGCAAAACCACTTTGTTGAACATGTTGACGTTACAACAAAGCGGCGGCACACCAACCGGGTACATCAACGTCAACGGCGAACCCCTCACTCCCTCTTTGTACGACCGTACCTGTGCGTACGTAGAGCAAACCGACACGTTGTGGGCTTCTTTAACCGTCCGAGAGCATCTCGCGTACGCCACGAGTTTGTTCCGCCCCGAGCTCGACGACGCGGCTAAGGTTGAAGCCGTGAACTCCCTGGCCACCGAGGTCGGGCTGGAGGAGTTCATGGAAACCGCGGCTGGTAACGAAATCACCCGCGGTCTTTCGTCAGGAAACAAGAGGCGATTGTCAGTCGCGTTGGCGTTGGTCAAGCGGCCTTCGATTTTGTTCCTAGACGAACCCACAAGCGGCGTTGACTCCGCAAGCGCGGTCCGCATGATGAGCTTCCTTCAAAAAGTCGCAGCGGAACAGAACGTTGCGGTGGTGTGTACTATTCACCAGCCTCCCGCGTCCGTTTTCGCTGGGTTCGACAACACCATGGTGCTTTCGATGGGCCGCATCGCTTATTTCGGCAAGGCGAAAAAAATGGGCCAATACTTGTCATCAATCGGCCAATCCCCCCCTGCGGATACCAACCCCGCGGAGTTTATTCTTGATCTCGTGAACAAAGATTTCACGCCGTTGGCTGGCGTGAAAAGCATTCTGGATGCCTGGGCTGAAACGAGTGGTGAAGCCTACGGGTGCGACCGGGATGATACTGATGGCAAAGCGCTGAGCACAGTTGACAAAGGGTTAACCACTTCCTTCGGAAAGCAACTCGCGGTGTTGACGGACCGTTCGTTTTTAGTCGCCAGAAGAGAACCGCTGGCGTACCTCGTCCGACTCGTGGCTAACTTCGCCGCCACCCTCTTCTTCGGCATCATCTACGTCGAAACCCGGGAGAAGGTGCAAGGCCAAATCAACTCGCGGACGTTCTTCCTGATGTTCTGCATGGGCATTCCCATGCAGTTCATTTTGGTTTCAAACTACATCTACCACTACCAGTGGCTGTCGCTGAAGAAGGAGGTCAAGGATGGGATGTACCACCCCGCGGCAGCTGCGGCTGCGTCCTGGATCGTCCAGGCGCCGATGATGTTTATCCTGGCGTTTTCCTCGTTACTGCCTATGTATGTGATTGGGGATTTAGCTTGGTCATCCTTCGGCATCGTGTTGGTGCTGTACGCCGTGACCTTCTGGTCCTTTGAAGGCCTGGCGCAAATGTTATCCGTGTTCTCCAACGTCATCATCGGCCTCTTCGGCTTCCTCAACCTGTACTTCGCCGCGTTCCTGTTCTGCGGGATGTTCGTTGACCCTGAGGACGTGATTTGGCCCATACGAACCTTCTGCTACTTCATGCCCATGGGTTGGGCGCTTCAGTCTTACATGTACGGCTTGATGCACGACATGCCAAAACACAGCGGCACGATCGACTGCACGCCGGGCGACATCGTCAACGCCACTGGCAACGTGTGCACTTCGCAGGGCTTCTACTGCTACTCGGCCGACGACCCTTCAGGCGCGGTGTGCTACGGCGAGACCGGCGACCAGATTTTAGAGAGCCTGTCAGTGCAGTTCACGATTTTCGAATCGGAAGGGCACTACGCGCGGAACATCGGGTTCATCGTCGCGTTTGGCGTGTTGACGCGAATCGGATACGTCACCGCGTGCTACGTCATGACCAAGATGTACGGAGGCACGGCGCCTGGAGCGCCCAGTGAAAGTGTTGCCGTATCCATCGACTCAGAGGATGACTCCAAGAGCGGCAAGTCTTCCATGCCCCGCTCTAAGTCCGTGGCGGACATTTCCGTCGCTGAAGTCAAAGCCATGGAAGCGGATGCGGCGGCGCACAAAGCCGATGGCACCGGCGTCGTTTTTTCGTTCAAAAACGTCTTGTACTCCATCGCGAGCAAGAAGAAAAACGAACCTGATGCCCGGGTGTTACGCAACGTCTCCGGCTCCATCTCGGAAGGCGAGATCCTCGCCATCGTCGGCCCTTCAGGTGCGGGCAAAACAATCCTACTCGATGTGCTTACGTTCAACAAAGGCCCGGGCGCGCCGTCGGGTGAGATTTCGTTAAACGGCCAAAAGATGAAACGCACCGATTTCGTCAAGAGCGCAATTTACGTTCCGAGAGAGGACAACCTCTGGCCCACGATGTCCCCGAGGCAGCACCTCGAGTTCGCGTTCAAGATGTACCGCTCGGACTTGACTACTGCTGTTTCAAGGAACAAGGAAGTTGACGAGTTGTTGAATTTAACAGGCCTCGCGTCGTGTGCCGACACCAAAGCCGGCGGGTTCCTGTTCAAGGGTTTGTCCGGCGGTCAGCGCTGCCGCCTGTCCCTCGCCGTAGCGCTGGTCAAGCAGCCGTCCGTGATTATTCTGGATGAGCCCACTTCTGGATTAGATTCTGCGGCTGCCGCAGCTATCCTCACGCTGCTCGCCAGAGTCGCACGTGCGAAGCGCGCCGCCGTGGTGTGCACGATACACCAACCCTCTGCGTTGGTGTTCGCTGGGTTCCACAAAGTTTTAGTTTTATCAGGCGGCCGCGTTGCGTACTGCGGCGGGCGCACTGAGATGCACGGGTACTTCGAGTCGATCAAAACCCTGCTGTCGCACGACGCGAACCCCGCGGAGGCGGTGTTGGACTTGGTGTCGAAGGAAACCACCTCCGAAGCGCAGGTCGCCACGGTGCTGGACGGTTGGGACGCGTCATCGCAGTCCAAGCAAATCGCGAACGAAGCCTCCGCGGACGCCACGCAAAACATGACCTTGCCTGAGCGTACTGTGCAATCGTCAGGCGCGCTGTCCGCGTGGCACGTGTTCGCGCGTCAAGCCCGTTTAGGGTTAGTGGACCCCCTGCAGTACGTCGGCCGCTTGTTCATCATCCCCCAGCTCGTGCTGTTTTTCGGCGTCGTGTACATCGCGTCGCGAAAGCTGAACCAGAAACAAGTCCCGTTCCGTTTGTTCTACCTGTGGTGGTGCCTCGCGATTCCCGCGTGCATGAGCATCACGACGCTGATTGGCACGAACCGTGATACGTTTTCTGTTGTGTATGAATTGCGAGCCGGGATGTACCAGGTCTGGAGCTACGTCGTGTCCACCTCACTTGTGCAAATACCCGCGCTGTTCCTCCTCTCAGTCGCCGTCAACGTGTGTTGCTTCGGCATCGGGAACTGGCCGTGGGACTACTTCCTCGGGTACGCCGTCGCGTTCGCGATCACGATCTGGGTGTTTGACTCATTAGCGCAACTCCTCGCGGTTCTATTCAAGAACCCCGTTATCGGGATGCTCGCGTTTTTAGGATACTGGTCAAGCAGCATCGTGTTCTGCGGACTGGTGTTCAGAGCAACAGACGTGGTGTGGCCCTTCCGCCTGTTCTACTACATGCTCCCGTTAAAGTGGATGTTCAACGTTGCTGGTTACAGCGTGTACATGCCTAGCGATTTTAGCGGCGCCACGATCTGCACTGCCGGGGAAGCTGTCACTTTATCCAGTGGCACAAGCATCACCTGTCCCAACACCGGGTTCTACTGCGACGGCGCCGCCACGAGCTTCGGATGCTGGGGGCGGACCGGTGAGCAAGTTCTGGACACCATGACGCTGTCGTACGAATCCGTCGGCTCGAAAGATGAGCGCGGCTTCGATATTGGCATTTTGCTCCTAATGGTGGTCGTCCTCAAGGTGGCGTACATCGTGGTGTTGTACATAAACTTCTCCGCCACTGACGAGCCGCAAAACGTCAAGAAAAGTAAGAGCAGAGAGGTGCTTGAGGTTGCGAGTTGAGCGGATTGATTTGAGTTTCAAAAAGTGAAGAACTTCTCTTCATTCGTAGTACCCAAGTAGTACCTCAGCGCAGTATAGATACTTCAGGTATTCTGTTTATTTGTTTATATTCATTTTTTATTTATTCATTGATATGACTACTCTCCATACAAGCCCTCCTATGAGCACGGTCTCAACTTCGAGTTCCCGTGTCCAAACGGGTTGTCGTCTTTGAACTCGTCCCATGCGCGTTTTTTCTCAAGCTCTCTTTCCTCCTTTTCCTCCTCCGTCAACGCACTCTCCTCGAGCTCTTTGTTCAGTTTGTTTTTCTGTTCCCGCGCCGTGCGCTCCATCAACTCAGCGTACTCAATCTCCCCAAACTCCTCCACGGACATGGTGGGCAGGATATGGGATGGGCGGAACACTTGATGTGCGATTTTCGACCTATCAGAGGGACCAGTGAGGTTCTGCATGGCGCGTTGAATCTGTCCTAGTTGCACCGGCGATATTTCCACTTGAGATTGTCTCGTCCCATTTCCACCCGGCACATACCCTCTTCCGATTTGCTCAATGCCGCCACCGGGCTGGATGACGTAGTTGCCCATGCCTGAGGAGGAGGGAGGTTGTGCTCTTCGTGAATTTTGGTCTCTGTCTGTTTGCCCATGCGATCCGCTCGCGCTTTCGTCGTTGACCCTGCGCTCCAGCAATGAAACTTCTATCGCAATCGCGCTCCGCGAGTCCATCGTCTTTACCACAGCATCCTCCAACAACAACATCCACCGCTCGCGTTCGTCCTTCTCGTTTTCGGGTGATATCGAGTTCGTGTTCTCCGGGTCCTCGTCGTCCCAGTCCGCCTCGGCTAACGCGGTCCGGAGTCGTTCCACACGTCCCTTGTCCAACACCTCGAGCCGCGTTCGAATCTCTTTTGTTCGCTTGAACCGCTCTACTTTTTCCTGTCTTGCGGTGGCGGGATCAATCTGATCGCCACGGTTCGGTAATGCTCTCTTCGCACTGTCAGAGAGCATCTCATACTCCGAGCACTGATTAAGGAACATATCGTACATTGCGGAGGTCTCTGTGAGGCTCTTCAACCTTGACATCGGGTCGGTAGTTGCCGCTCTTTGGCACAGCTCCGCGAGGTACCACGGCGCCATGAGGTACCGAAGGTTTTCGGTGGGGAATTCGTCCCGTGATTCGTTAGCGGAGAACACGCCTTCTACGTCCACCCTAGTCACCGCGTGCCTCATCGCGTGTGTGCCTGCTTCAATCGCCACGGCATTCGCGTCACCAACCTGCATGCGCGTAAGCACATCCAGACCGCGTTTAAAAGCAACCGCGAGCGGGAGCTCGTCCACAGACATCGCGCGCGAGGAAATGATTCTCGTCAAAAACGAAACAACTGAAAAATCACGATTTAAGAGATCTCGAAAACGAATGTTCATTCACACCGACGCGCAACCCTAACACGACAATGCGATGGACGAGGGCGCGGCGGTGTACCGATGTGTACTGTGTGACAGCTACGCGTTGTTGACGTTAGGCCTGCTTCCCGATCGCAAGCTGGCGCGCGGTATTAAGGGCAAAAAGGCGTACGAAGATTTACTTGAAGACTTTCAAGAGCGCTTGGCTCCCCCTCACAAGACTTTTTTATTGGCCTGCCCCACCTGCAACGCGTTCGCCTCCGCTTCGGACCCCGCACTGGGGTTCGACCAGGTGAAGCAAGGCGAGTACTTACGCGACGGTCTCGCAGTTTTGACGCCTTGTGATCTCGTCGTGTTCGATACAGAAGAGCTGCCGCCTGTGTACCGGGACGAAGCAAATCAAGGAGGTAGACCAAAATACCGATTGTGTCAAGGAGTAGGACCCGCTGGTTTGGAGTTGGACAAGTCGCGAACGGGTCGGCTACATAAACCAAGCCTGCGTCCATTCGGCATAGAGATAAGACCGCTTGACTTACCGGACTATCTCGCAAAAGACTCAAACGCGCTTGCCGCTGCTGTGCGCGAAGCGTGCGCGTTCGCGGAGGCGACGCTCGAAGCTGGCGAATGCGAGATTTTGGAAACGGAGGACAAGGAAATCATAGAAAACAAAAAAGCCGAAAACGAACGCTCCGCCTCTGTGGCGCTGCGAGCGTGGAGAGACGACACGTGCGGCGGACTGCCTGTTCTGGAGGTGTGGAAGGAAGCGCGAGAAGCGGCAATTGCGAACGCGTCCGATGAAACGAGAAAGCGAATGGAAGAAGCAAGGGCGAGTAGTTGAATTTAGCTATAGCAAATTAGAATTACAATTTCGGGAATAATTTTCATCGCTCATCCCCGAGAAACACCTGGTCGCCTTGTTTCAGCGGCGTGTCCGCCGGGACCATCTCCATGTTGACGTTGACTAACTTAGGAGTTTTCTTGGAACTCTGGTTCGCGGTTGTTTCAGCCGTTTCAGAGATGAACGTTTCCAAATCCTCCCCGATACACTCCGCCGTTCGTAGCTGCGCCGCGGTGACCCCTTTGGGCACTTTCAAAAGCTCGGGCTTCATCGGTGTGCTTGCGTCGCCATCTACGTTCGTCCAAGCCACAACTAACACGTTCTCGTCGTCCAGAGTTACGGTGGGGGATAGAAGTGAAGCATAATCACCTGAGCTACCGGAACTCAAATTCACCGCCATCTCAACCGCATCTGTAGCGTCGAAAAGCTCTGAGGACGAGTTTTTCTCGTCTTGATCATTTTCAAAATCGCTCGACGGAACGAAACCAGGTTCGCCTTGCGCCGCTGCGCGCGCGATGTTGAATTCCGGCGTTTGCTTCTCCCCCGAGCGCAACAGTTTCAACTCAGCAGCTTTTCGGCGTTTCTTTTTTTCTCGTGTAGCATCCCTGGCCAACTTATCGAGGCTCACTTTAAGCTCCACCCGGGCCCGCTCCACCATCTCCGCTGTGCTGATTTGCAAACTTTTGGAATTTTTAGAATCATCAAGCGTCTTAGCCAGGTCCCGCTCGGCGACAGACAACGAAGCCCACGCCGCGGCGGCTGCTGTTTCTCTGAAATCCCGCAACGCAGTGACGTCATCAAAGGTTGTTAAACCCTGCTCAAGGGTATCCAACACGGTTGTTGGTTCACCCATACCCGAAACCACATCGTTCGCGTCGTCCTCAGCGACGTCGTCCAGGTACGACGCCAACGCTTGTTGCATGGCTTTGACTTGTATGCCCACCATCTCGTCATCCGGGGAGGCGAGGTCCGCGAGCACTTTGGTGTCACTGTCACTGCCGAGCGAGATTTTCCCCAAGGTCGAGGCTTCATCAGAAAGCACAGAAGATGAGTTGGAGTTGTTCGCGTTCGTCGATACCACGTTATCCGCGGCTTGGAAAACCTCTTCATCCACTTCTTTCGCTTTCTCGAGCGCCGCTATCAGCGCATCGACGTCCAGCGGGTCCGCCGCCGCCCCGGTGACCCTTCCGTACGCGTCCCGCTGGTGCCACCGGTTATCGGAGCACAGGGCGAATTCTATCACCGAGTATCCTCTGCCTGTTTGCCGCGGTTCCACTCTGCCGCTCTCCACCGCTTGGTTCAAAAGACACAAGTGCATGTCCATCGCGACCCACTCGACGACGTCCACCACGCCGGCGGCGTTGGCGTACCCTGGGGCGAAGGCGTCCCCGCGCTTCGGCTCGACGACGTGCATGCGGCTCCCCTCGGTCCACGCCACAACGCCAGCGGTGAGTCTGTCGCCGCGCACGTCACGCACGATCAAAACAGGCTGCCCCACGTGAACTTGCTGTGAGTCTGATTCCATTTCCGAGTCAGTTTCCGAAACCGTAACCTTCACCTCCTCTTCGATTTCTTCGTCCAAGGCTTCCTCTTCCTGTACCACTTCCTTGTCAGCGTCGGCGATGAAATCCTTGTACAGCCAGTGCGCGGCGTCGCCAAACTCCGCTGCTTCGTGCATGGCTCTTGTGCGTACTTGGAACTCAAGCAGCGCGCCGTCAGGGCCGATCACCGCGGTGTGCAGCGATTGATATCCAGATTCTTTCGGGTTACTTATGTAGTCGTCGTACTCGTTCGGCACAGGGCGGTATAGCTTGTGAATCGCGGCGACCAAATCGAAACACGCGATGACTTCTTCTCTGGTACCGGGTTGCTCACCCGGTTCACCCACGACGACGCGTAGCGCACGCGCGTCGCACACCTGGTTGAACCCCACGCCTTTGCGTCGCATCTTGAGGTGCGTTGAGTAGGCTGACTTTAGCCGGCCTTTGATGTCCACTCGCAAACCTGGGGCTAACGCGTCTAACTGTAGCGACCTTAAAGTGGTGTTCTGGCACAGCCGCAGGGCTTCTAATGACGCTTCAAGACTCGCGCCTCCCATCTGCGCATCCGCGTACGCTTGGGCATCCGCATCCGCGCCCAGACCCGCGATCGCTACAACGGTCGCGGCGTCCGCGGTTTTCGTCGCCGCGACGGCGGCGGCGGCGGATTTCACGCTCCTGTTCGACGCGCGCAGCACGTCGAAGGGCGGGACGCATTGTAACAGCGCTTTCAGCTCTTCCTGTTCCAACGAAATTGGTTTTGCTCTGCGTTGCCGTTCCTCTTCAAGCACAGCCGCACGTGCCGCTTCTGCGATAAGTCGCAAGTTTTCCTTCTCTGCCAGCGCGGCGCGCTCGCTTCTTCGCAGCAATCTTATGTCGCGCCGTGTCCCCGCGTTTTCGCCCCGCCGTATCTTCTCAAAGAACATCTGCACGTCCGCCCCAGTCGGGGGCTCCCAGGTCCAAGTGATCGCGGTGGAGGAGGCTTCTTCAGATACAGAACGCGATGAAGACGGCAATGAATCTTCAAAAGGCTCTTCAACGTACCCCTCCACAGAACGAACACTACTCTCTTCCGTCGCGTTCTTTCGCATCTTCTTCTTCTTCACCTCCACGGCTTCGGCACCCCACGTGTCGTACCGCGCGTTTATTACTTTTCTGAAACTTGCCGGATCCTTCACCGCGAAACTTAAATCTTCCATTTCCGCCTTCGCGCCGAACATACCTAACTGTTCCGCGAAGGAACACCACACCTGGAGGGTTTCATTCGCCACGAACTGCGCCTTGACCGGGTCGACTACAAACACCGTGCGCATGTTGTGGATGCGGTCGGCGAACTTGATCAGGAAGCAACGAGGGTCACTTACTAGGGACCAAAGCATTCGGCGCAAGCTGGCTAGTTCTGCAACGTCCACGCCTTGGAAGTTCTCTTTCGTCTCGGCGATTTTTAATGGTTTAGGGTTGGAGGCTTTCTTCAGGGCGTCGCGTTCCAGATCCGATTCGTTGACTGTTTCCAACCGCCGGCGTTGGCTCCTTCGCAAAATCTGCGGTAACTTTCCTAAAGTGGATACGTCCGTGACCAAGGTTGCTACGGTACCTCCAAACACCGCCTTGACATCGATAATGTCGCACTCCGTGTCGTCCACGACGTCGTGCAAAATACACGCCACGATCGCGTCGACGTATTTCTTCTTTGCGTTTTTGCTGCTCTTCGTTACGGGTAACATTGCGGCTAATATCAAAGCTGCCTCCACGCAGTGCGTCACGTAGGGTTCGCCTGTCCTACGGTACTGCCCGTGGTGCCACCTCTCCGCGAACACCACCGCCCTCACGACCTTCTCGTTTTGAAATATAGGAAACGCGCTGCACTCTATGCCGCACAAGGTGTTGGATTCCGGGTTTTCGATCTTCTCGTTGCGTTCCTCCTCGGGGAACACTAGCTTTCGGAACGATCGCTCCCACAACTGCGACGCGACAATCACCCCTACTCCGGTGGTGAACACCGTCGCGGCTAGCACCAAAGGAACGTTGAAGTGCGCGCCGATTTGCTCGTAGTTCGCCAAACCGGGGAACACGTGCATGTCCGTGTGTACGCTGAGGTCGTACGGGCGGTCCGCGGATACGGTTGGGATGAACAGCTCGTTGTTCGTGATTGTGGCGGTCACGGGGTCGGTCACGACATCCACGTTCGAGGGGGAATCGAGGGCGTCGCAGCGCGTCGTCGGTCTTGTGCCATCGCGGGACTTCACGAAACGTCCAGTTTCTCGCGCGTGCGCCCGTCTGACACGCCTCGCAGGGCGTGCCGTCCACGGCCGAAGCACCACGGGCGTCGTCCCGGACATTCGAATAAATCCCTAATGGCCCAAGGGCTTCAAAATCTCAAATCCCGAGAGACCGCGGACCACCTGGGGCGCGAACGCGCGTACGTCTTACTGCGTCGTTTGGGTCACAAAAGTGTCACGCCACGCCAAGGGCACCGACCCGTCTGCTCTCCTCGTTCGTCGCGCGTCCAAGCCGCGTGCCTGCGCGCTTAAACTTGTGCGCGACCTTTGGTTAGTTTCCGCGGGAAAACGCGAGATCAATATGCTGACTGGATAGGTGCCGCGGGCGATTTTTGTCAAAAAGCCGAGGTGACGCGTGCCGTCAGGTGCCCGCACACACCTTCGTTCGCCCCGCACGTCCGGGTTTGGGAGGACAAAGTCCTCCGTTTTCGTCTCAGTCGCGTCGTTCGTGGTGCCTGGGTTCCACGAAGCGTTCCAAGGACGGTTCCTCACCACGAACGGCGGAGCGGATTTCCCCGTTGTTAGGTTTGCCGCAAAAACAAAACAATGCTTGCGACGTGGCATCCCCTCGGGTCTTCCCGCGCCTCCTCCGGGAACAACACAGCTTGGGCAAACGCGTTCGCCGAGGAGGTTGTACATCTACGTTCACGAGGCGTCACGTACGTCGAATCCTCCAACTTCCTGCGAACCATCATCCGAAACTCTAAACTCAGATTCACCGACATTCGAGACGACCCGAAAAAGTTTTTCCTCGCCCACCGATTGTTAGCGCAGCACGCCCCCGCACACGGCCCGGGTTTCTGGATACGTTTCACCGTGCAGTTCAACCTTTTTGCGGGCACGGTAGTGGCGCTTGGTGGTTCTGGGCATTTGAAACTGTTGGACGAAATCCAGCGCGACGGCGAGTTGGGGTGTTTCTGTTTGACCGAGAAACTCGCCGGCGTCAATTCCGGTTTAGTAGTGAACACCACCGCTCACTACGATTCAAGGAAACAAAAGTTCATCCTGAACTCCCCCACGGAAGGCTCGAAAAAGAACTGGATCTCCCAAGGGTTGACCGCGGAGTGGGCGGTGGTGGTGGCTGATTTGGCGATGGATGGAGAGAGATTGGGTCCTCATGGATTTTTAGTGCGCATGCGAGATTCATCTCCACAAAAAAACTTACTCCCTGGAGTTGTCGTCGGCGACATGGGCGAGAAAACCACCGGCACGGACTTGGACAACGCCTGGGTTAAGTTTGACAACTATGAAGTCCCGAGAGAATCACTGCTGGACAAATACGGAGGCGTCGGTTCCGATAACGTGTATAAAAAGAAAACGAAAAACGCACCCAAGCCGATGGAGATGATTGGGCAGCGCCTTTTCACCGGAAGAGTCGCCGTCGCACAAGCCGCATCGGTGTTTTCAAAAAAGCTCTACGCAAACACACGAGAATACAGCGACAGCAAGATGTGCGCCATGCGCGGAGACACGCCATATTTAACGGACGTCCCGCAGCTCAAAGCACTTTATGAAGAGGCTGAAATGAGATTCAAAACGCTCGATGCGTTCGTCGACGGTTGCGAAGAAAACTTGTGTAAATATTTGGTCGCGGGTTCCGTGCCTGCGTATGAGCTGACCCGGGCTATCGCTGTGGCGAAAATAAAATCAGTAGAGACGTGCGTAGAGCTATGTCACCGTCTGAAACAAGAAGTCGGGTCGTACGCCCTGATGTCAGGAACAGGGTTCGAGCACACGGACTTTCTGCAGTGCTGCAAGTTCGCGGAGGGGGACTCGCGAATTCTTTCGCAGAAAATCGCGCGCGACGCGTACGGCGAGTTTGGACGCGCCAAACGGAAAGGGCTTGAGTCTGTTCCTGGATGGTCCGCGAAAGAAATGCAAGCGTGTACAGCTGTACATCTCGCGGTAGCCTCGGCTACCGGGAAAGGCTTATCCAAAATACAAGCCTGGGACGGAGCGTGGCGACAAGTGTACGCGCTCGCCGAGAGCGTGTGCAAGCGAGTGATGAGCGAGGCGTTTGAAGGTTCAAAAACCTTAAGCGCGAAGTTGTGATAAAGTTTCATCATGGTCTTGTTATTATTAAGATCGGTTGTACAGTTGTATTCCTCATATGCTCTCCTCATATGCTCTAAAATCCGTTATTCACCTCACGTCGCCGTCGCCCCAGCAGCAACGGTGAGGTTTCGCAGCAGCTTGACGACGTCGTCGGTGTCGTCGAGGTAGTAATCGGCTTTCGAGGGTTTCTGGCCCACGGTTGAGCAATAAACCGCGAGGTGGTCGTGCTTCTTTTTGCTCACATGCCCAGGCATGGGGCACGAGTCCGACCGCATTAGCACTCCAAGCTTGGCATCCGCGGAGACGCGTTCGGAAATGGCGTGGAACATCTCTTCGTCGGACCGGTCGTCGCCGATTGCTAGGATGAAATCGACGCGTTTTGAGCCGGTGTCTTTTAGGTGGTCGGAAGAATCGCCCCCTAGGTACATCTCCACCAGCGTTCCCTTGGAAACCCCTTGAGGTTTAATCTCAACATGCCCGTTCCCAGGAAAAACGTCCACAGGGTCGTTCACCAGCACTGATTCTAAATGGTCCATCAGCTCCTTCGCTTGCCAGGAACCGAAGTCGGGATCGGCGTCGCCAAAGTGCCAAATCACCGACGTGCCTTTGTCTTTAATAAACGAGCCATCTGTGCTATCGGTGTACTGCTCCAAAATGGGCATCACGATCTCGTGCCACTTCTTGATGTGCTCTTCCGTGCCTACTGGGGCGAGTTGATGCCACTCTCTTGGGCTCGTATTCACCCCAGATGGAGCTTTGTACCAATAACCGTGCTCCGCTAACAGCGCCGCGTCCGGGACGGCTTCCGCGAACCAGGAATCCAGCGTCGCGCGTTGGCGCCCGCTCACGATGCACACAGCGGCGTTGTGCTTGTCCTCTGTGAGCTTTCGGAGGGATTCCAATAGTTCTGCGCATGGTGGCTGGTTGTACGAGGCTTGCGGTACGAGGGTTCCGTCGTAATCAAGCAGAAGAATCCTTTTGGTTGAATGCGCGTACTCTGACGTAACGTTGGCGGTTTCCAGTTTTCGAAAGTTGGGATCCAGCGCGACGACTCTGAAGTTTAACCCAAACCCGAGCCCGTAACACCGCGCATCGCCCGTGGTTTCCGTGGTTCGCTGTAACTCCGCGATGTTCGATGCGGCCCAATACCCAACCGTGTGCTCGCTGATGTACTTCCAGTGCTTTTCGTGTCGTGCTTCGGCTTCCACGCCGGACAACATGGCGGCGCGGTACATCGCATCAGCGACGTCCTCGACGTTCCAGGGATTGACGCGGAAGGCTCCTGACAATGACGATGAGCACCCGACGAATTCAGACATGATCAGGGATGAACACCTCGGCAGCGGGTACCCCTGCTCCGTGCCCTTGTCCTCATCAACTGGCCCCTGTCTGCACGTGATGTACTCGTACGGAAGGAGGTTCATGCCGTCGCGCGTGGCGGTCACGACGGCACAATCTGCGACGGAGAGCAACGCGATTCGCTCCGCCAAAGATGTGCTTCTGTGAATCAGCTGCACGACTTTGCCCCCCGAAATCTCGGTATTCCCGTCGGATGATCCTTCTGTTACCCCATAAGTGGCGTTGAGCCGCTCAACCGTCGCGGCTACCTCAGCCTGCAGCTCCTGCATCTCCCGGCCCGACGATCGCGCCGGGTTGCACACCTGTACCAAGCACATCTTCTCCGCTAGCTCGGGGTGCTGCGAAAGCAACAGCTCAAACGCTTGCAACTTCAACTCGATGCCCTTGAAGATGTCCATGTCATCGACACCAAGGAACACTTTTCTTCCATGGAAAGCCTTCTTGTACGTAGAACGCAAATCAAGACTCTCCGGCCAAAGCACGCCTTCCTGTAACCTGTCCGTGTTCACGCCAGTTGGGCAAATCTTAACCCCAACGGATCGGCCGTAGTAATCGATGGCCAGCGCGCCGTGCTTGGTTTTATGGTTCAAGCCGAGTAAGCGGGTGGTGCAGGATAAAAAGTGCCTCGCGTAGTCGAAGGTGTGAAACGCCACTACATCCGCGTTGAGCAGACCTCTTAACACAAGGTCTCTGTTTGGGAAGGTTCGGAACACCTCTGATGAGGGAAACGGCGAGTGCAGGAAGTACCCGCATCGCACGGTGTTGTATCGCTTTCTGAGGAATGTCGGCAAAAGCATGAGGTGGTAATCGTGCACCCAAACGAAGTCGCCGTCGGCGTTTATCACTTCGACAACCTTATCCGCGAATCTTTTATTAGCAGCCAAGTAGCCTTGCCAGTTTAGCTTGTTGTACCGCGCAGGCGAGGCGCAGGACATAGGCAACACGTAGTGCATCAACGGCCACAGGAACTGCTTGCAAAAGCCTTTGTAGTACTTGGCTTTCAGCTCTTCGCCGAGGAAAACAGGGATGCATCCGAAGCGCTCGGTGATGTCCGCCGCGACGGCGTCCTGTTCGAACAGCTCCACTTCTGACCCGAGGCCGCCTAAAAAGATGACCTTCTCCACCGATGTACCAGACACGATGCCCGCGGAACACTGGCCGTAAATCGAGTCAGGGTCGTGCTCGAAGTGCCAGGAATGGCCTCGCGCTGCGGAACCCTCGGGGTCGTGTCGCATCTTCAGAGGCAACGAGTTGCACACGATGATCACGCGCTGGGTTTTATCAACCTCATCAGGTTCCTCAGCTTCCAGCTTCGCAATCCTCGCCTGCATCGTGTCCTTCCCGCCAGGGTCCATTAGCTCCTGCAGGTTGTGCATCGACGTGGACGCCGCGCGCCTCATGGTAAACGCCCGTAAAAAGGTTAGGCGCTATGGCAGAATCGAGGATGGAAATCCAAGAAAGCACGTGCGATGAACGCCCGCGTAAACCCTAAAACACGTGTGGTGGCGTGTTTGGGACACTACTGACGACTGCGGAAAGACGTTTGTGAAGGCTGTCGAACGCGAAGGCCGAGACGACGCGCGCGAGTCGCATTGGACGTCCGATCGATTGGATAAACGAAGGTTTTCGCTTGATTGAATGACTCGGATTGGCTGAAAATGGACTTTTTTCTTGAGTTAATAGACCGTCACTGCCAGCTCGGCATCGAGAAAAAGTTGCAGAAGAGAAGCCGAAAACGACGACGATGATTCCGAGAGAATTTGTACGATCGTCGGGAGACGGGCAGGCGAGTCAGTGTCACTCGCACATTGGTCCGTGTCAGCGGCCTTTGTTCCGCGTCGGTGCTTCGCACGGAGACCTGCTACGTTTTTGAGCGTTCTCAGCGTGCGATACGACGCCAGTGCGAGTTTGCGCGAGGTGGGCACTGTCTCCGTTTGGGGCAATTTTCGAGTGTCGAGCGTCGGGACTCAGATCTCGCCCGCGACACACGCTTCTGAATGTCCTCGGTGCTCGGGGGTTCTTCAGAAGCGGTGACGGTGAAGACGAAACACACCGAGAACGTGCCGAAGCATCTCGCGGATTCCCCCGAAGGAGGCAAGACCCCTGCTCTTCTCTTCTCTCACCCAGAGCTTGACGCTCCGGAATCGTCGGACGCTTTACCAACCAACTCGGGCGCCCCCGTGTCTACGGGTCCGGAGGTGAGCGACTTGTTGCAGCAGCTGATTTGTGAGCCAACCGAAGGTACAACGACGCGAATCACCAGGATCTGGTCCAAGGACATCGAGCGCAGGTCGAAGGACATGACCACCTCCGGCCGACCCGCGTGGGGAAACAAAGACCAAGGGACCAATCAGTTCATGGAGCTTGAATCCACGCCCGTCGCGGCGTCCGGCGGCGGCCGAGGCAGAGGTCCAGGTCGGGGAATGGGCCGAGGCCGAGGAAGAGGTTTGGTAGGAGGTCGTGGTACTACCAGCACAGCCCCCAATATTGTGGACAAGCCGTCTGAAAAGCCGACTGACACGACGTCTTCGCTTCCGCAAGGGTACATGTTCAAAGGCATGGGCCCTGGCACGCCCTACTCGACGGCGTGTCCTTTCTGCGAAAAGGAAATGGCGGTGCGAGGCGTGATGGCTCACGCCACACGGTACTGCAAGCAAACACCGCCATGGTACCACAGCGGTCTCGCGGGGACGGGGTACTACATCGCCCGGCTTGACAAAGTCGACGCAAACGGCTCAGAACCCAACGTCAGGACTCCGCCCGATGTAAGGACGCCGAGCGCTGCGGCGGTGGCG
>MDSY01151475.1_pt1 | contig 37624 bp, 22 predicted proteins | sample 811131 | NCBI WGS metagenome assembly MDSY01 (sample SAMN05326643, study PRJNA326480) | marine metagenome | isolation source: seawater | place: Atlantic Ocean: South West | collected 2010
ACACTAAGAGATGGTGAAATGAATGATTGTAACTCTGCAGGCTCCCAAACACATGGAGCTGTAATGGTAATGGCCGGAATGACCTCTACTGCAAGTACTTCGGGTTCCCTAATAATGGAGAACGTTGACATTAGTGATTCAAGAGTCAATCTGATAAATGTAGATTTCACTACAGTCTGGATTAGTAACGTAACAGCAACTTCTGCTCAGGCAGAAACAGGAACTGTACTAACCTCATCTGGAGATGGAGCGGATTCTAGCCTTTACATCTACAACATGACTGCTGCCGGATATGCATCATCTAATATCCATGCACTTGATTCAATCATTATGACCGATGTCGAATTCGGGTCTGCAAATATTGCAATGGCCCCTGGTGGCACTTCGTCAACCTCTGCTGGACCATCTGGCAGTAGTGCAATGATCAACGGATTAGCTGCTGGCGACCTCACAATGGCGCGCACTGCTCCTACAATGAACGAACTTGAAATCGGAATACTATCGGTAGTAGGGCTTTCACCTGGAAACGATGCAATAACTGGAACCGATTGGGAAACCGAAGGGATTTCAGTTTCTGGATGCGGATACACGTTATCTGCAGACGATGTAACAACTGATTCAATCCGTGCATCTTGCGGTGTAGTTGCATCACCTAACAACATCATTCTATCTGATGTTACGGCAACATATACTGGAGCTACAGATGCAATTTACGCACGTAACTCTGCTATCACAATTGGTGAAGGTACATTCACTATGCCAGCAACAGGATTCGATGAATTGGCGCAAGCATCCACTAACGGACGCATTGTTCTAATCGGTGTTTCACAAAACGGTACGTCCTGTGAAGTAGTAGCCGACTGTAATGTAGATTCGGGCTCATCCGGAGTAGTATACTTCGGTGGACTTGCAACTGTTAAGGTTTACAAGTCATTAGGCTCGGGTGTAAAGGAATACAAGGAAGGGCACACTGTACAAGCTACAGGTGTTGACTCTGGTGCATCACTGTTTGGCGTAATTGGAACTCACAAGACCGACTCCAACGGAGAAGCCAGTGCTTGGGTTCTTTCAGGAAACGATGATGGAGATTCATTCACCGACCACAACCTTCGCGCATATGGTCCATCTGGTCAAAATGAGACCATGACCACAGACGCTTGGTACCCTGGTAGTTTCGGTATTGGAGACACAATCGAGTTGCGCCTAATGCCAGCTCCTGTTTCCCTGAACGGAACTAACATGGACTGTGCTTACCTAGAGCAGAACTCTGAAGCAGTTCTCGGTATGGCAACAGATGCAAACGGTTACAAAACATTCACTTGGGAAGGAAAGGTTACCATGACTGGAAACCTTACCATCGACTCGTGTGCTATTGTAATGCGCAATGTGTTTACTGTAGGATCTGATGCTACAAACAACCCAATACTTACTATCTCGACTGGTGGCTCTCTATTATTGGAAGCAACCAGCACAGATACAGGTACGCTGAAAGCCATTTCTGACACATACCCTCTAAACCTAGATATGGACGGGGGAGAACTATCACTTGATGGTGGTGTAATACGTGACGTAGCTGGTGGAATCAATCTAGATTCGGGAACTTTAACTGCTGCAAACGATGCATACATCTATGGAAACGCAGGAGCAGCATCTAACGTTGCAACAGTATACGTAAACGGTGGTACTCTCGATTGGGACGACTCTACAATCATGAATGCTGGACAAACTGGTATCGGTTTAATGTTCGAACAATCTGGCGGATCAGTTGATAATATACTTGTCAAGAATGCAGCAGTTGGAATTTATTCCTACAACGCAGCACCTACCATCAATGGATTCAACCTATCTGACAACGATGTCGGTGTGGATGTTTATGGTGGAATGACACTGCCAACAATTTACCGCAGTACTCTACTATCTAGTCAAAGTACCGGATGGAAGACCTACGCTGTTGACATGTCACCATACTTAGCTGGCGGAGAAGACTACCTTCAGGTCGGATTCAACTCCATCTGGGGTGGCGGTAACGCTCACCCAACATACAACTACTTCTCTTCGAAGTACTACATGATGTATGACCGCATGCGTGTTGAAATGACTGACAATGCAGGAAATGTTTGGAATGAAACATCATGGGACTGTAACTCATATGGTTACAGTTACAACCCATGGTATGGATACAGCTACAACAAGCCATCTGGCTGGGGCTGGGAATCAACTGAAAACACACCTAGTACATACTACCCAATGCACTATTGGGGATACCGTGCACCATCCTACCAGTTCAGTGGAGTATACACTCCTATTGATACAACAGGTGGTGCATACAACATCTGTGTGGACTATGCATATTCATACTACAACAGCCCAGGTGACGGTAACAGACTTACCTACCCTGTAGTTGATGTGTCTGCAGGCAACCTTTCTTCAGTCACAATGTATGTTGACGTATTGCACAACCGTGCAGACAACTACCAAGATCGCTTGGAAGTTGTAGCACGTGTTAGTGATGACTCATCTGACATGGGAACTTTCATGAGAGAATCTGGAACACCAGCGTTCAGCACTGGAAAGATATCCGGCGCATACAACGGTGTCGAAATCGGAGGCTCATCAGCAGCAGGTTCCTTTGATGACATTACAGTCACAAGCCCTACTAACGCAGGTCTTGCTATCACTGGTTCAGCATCCTCTAGCATGAATGATCTTACAGTTACCGGTGGTAACTATGGTGTCATAGCAGAGGCTGGAGCATCTGGAATGATGGATCTTACAAATGTAGATATCTCTGGAACATCATTCGATGGTGTATATTACATCAAGAACATGAATGGTGAACTAACTGGATCTATCACAGGTGCAGGTGCAGCGGCTATCAAGTTCGGTTCTGCAACTACAAAGGATCTGTCTTGGGACTCAATGGAATTGTCGAATAACGCAATTGGTATTGACGCTGGAGGTTCAGGTGCACTGACCTTCACAGACAGTACATTCGGAAACTCTATGGATTTCAGTATTGGTGGTTCATCAGTTGTAGACTTCATTGAAGGTACAGTTGACACAACTACTATTGATGTCACAGGTAGTGGTATATTCAACCGAATGCGCCAACTAGATGTTAACGTCGTAGCAGATACTAACGCTGTTACTGGTGCTAACGTTGTCCTGAAGAATGCAGATGGCGCTATTACTGGATCTTCAGTAACAGATTCATCTGGAGACGCAATGGACATGACTTTCATCACTCAGACAGTTGATAGTACAGCACTTACTACACTGAGCCTTTCTGGATATGAAGCGGTTACAGTAGCGCAAGTTGGTTCTTACACATACACAAGCCCATCTAGCAACAGCGGTGATTTCAGATACGCATTTGACTCATTAACTTTGACAGATGATTCTGGAAACACCCACTCGATGGACCTTGTTAGTTCAGTAACCTCTCGTATCTGTTACAGTTACTCTTCAACATCTTACGAATACGTAACTGGTTGTGCAGGTAGTTTGTCTACAGGCGGAACAAGAACTTACACTTCTGGAATGAAGGAATATGGATATTTCGGAGCAACTCCACGATCAATGGACAATGAAACTGTAATGGTTGATACTGGAGTTTGGTACATGGATGGAAACACCGACAACTCTCTGAACAACTCCAGGATTCTGAGCACTGGTTCCTACCTGAGCCAGGATTCAATGGTAGTTTGGTCGACAAGCCCATACGGTCTGAATTTGTACTCTCATGACTCGACTTGGATTGCAATTGCATCCGATGACGGTGAGGCTCAAGGATTCAAGGTTGGATACAACGGCTGGAACGATGTAGTACCAAGTTTCGAGAACTCTGAGTTGATTGGATTATCACAAATCGTTACTACACTGGGAACCTCCAATGCTGCTAACGGATATGGTAAGCAAGCAGACATGTTCCACATGGTTAACAACACTATTACTCACTTCAGAACAACTGGAGCTCAGAGTGCTGTTGTAAACGCAGACATTTGTCTTGACGCTGGTGGTTACAATACGACCATTACCGACAACACAATGACAAACTGTGGCGTCAACATTATGCTAAGAAGAACTGGATTCAGTTATTACTACCAGCAGTCACAATGGGGTGCTGATGATGCAGTTATTGAAAATAACACATTCATCAACACAGAATCTATTGGTATATGGTTCGCATTGAACTCTTACTCTAATGATGTTCACATCAAGAATAACGAGTTCAAGGGTTCAGCAATATCGAACTATGCAATTTATGCTCAGGATAGAACTAGTACTGGAATGGTAATTCATAACAACACAATTGTCAACGCAGAGAATCCGATCTACATGCGTGGTGCATTGGACTGGACTATTAGCGACAACACAATTACTGGACTTGGCGAATCTTCCTTATCTGGAATATTGGTCAAAGATGGATATGGTGAAATCGACGGAAACACACTAATCGATTCCGATGGTGGTATCCTAGTTGACGGTATCCGCTATGGATTCAGTGCTAATGTTACTGACAACACAATCTCTCAGAGTGCAGGCCGAGTTGCTCCTTCAGCAGTCGGTATCTGGGCTGAAGATTGTGGTTCTTCTGTAGTCAACACTGGTGGTAACTCAATCAGTGTAATGGAGAATGCAATGGTAACAGATGGATGTGACCTAGTAGACTCAGGTTCTACCATGACAGCAATTGGTGGAAGCGGTGGAACGATTTGGACTGTTCAACAGGACGCTTCAGCATTCACTCCTGCTACTGTTAACATCAAGGAAGGCGACACTGTTCGCTGGAGAGCAAACGAGTATTACAATAACAGTGGTACTGGCGAGCCTCACGATGTTACATCAAACGCAACCGATGCTGGTGGAAGTCCAATCTGGTCTTCTGGTGGAACAATGAACCTTGGTTCAACCTTCACTAAGACTTTCAGCACTGCTGGAACCTATGAATATCATTGTAGTGTACACCCATCGCTAATGTATGGATCTGTAGTTGTTACCGCAGGTAGCAGTTCTGGATTCACATCGGTTGGTGTAAATGTTGCAGGTTCAAATGACGAAGTAACTCTAGACGGAACATCAGTCTCTGGATTCACCGCTGCAGTTGAGCAGTACGGTGGAGCTCTAACCGTTGAAGGTGGAGCACTACTATCCGGTGGCGCATACGGTGTATACGCTGAAGATACAGATGTCATTGTTGATGGTGCAGAATTAATTGCACTAGGCAACACTGGAACAGCAATGTATGTTACAGGCCTATCATCAATCGATGCATCCAACATGGACACATCTGGTCTTTACGGACTTTACTCTGATGCAGTTGACTTCCGCTGGAACGGTGGAGATTCTGACGCAGGAACTGCTCTGCTCGCAGACGGTGGCGCAGAAGGTTCAGTAGAGAACGTAACATGGGCCGATTCAACAACTCAGATTGATGCAGGTTCCTATGTAATGGTAACATCTGTTGGAAACACAGTTGACGCTTCGAAGTTAATCATAGATGCGACAGCAGTTGTCCATGAAGGTAACCTACTCGGCTTAGACATCACTCACAAGAGCGGTGCCGCAACCGATGTTGGTCTACTAATCCAATCTACAGACGGGGCTCAAGCAGCATACGTTTCCCCAGCATATCGTGCACCTTACATGACAGCTGATGGAAATATGGATGAGTGGTACGGAAACGTCAAGAACCCATCTGATGATGCAATGCCTGGTGTAATGTCTAGTGACGATGCTGGCGAGGATTTCCTTGCTACATGGGATGCTAACAACTTGTACCTTGGACTAACTGGCGTTGACATGGGATCTGCTGACTTGCAGATTTACATCGATTCAAGCACAGGTGGAGATACAACTGGCGACAGTTGGTATGTCTCTCACTCTCTGCCATTCGCAGCGGACTATGTCTTCTGGGCAGAAGATGGTGAATCTGGAAACTCTGGTCTGAAGGTCAATGGCTTCACAGGCTGGTCCGATGTATCAGCATCCTGTAGCGGATTAATGTCTCAAATTGGAAACACAGCTGACACAAACTCTGAAATCGCAATTCCTTGGACTTGTATCGGAGAGCCTGCTAGCACAGTTCGTATGATTGTAGTAGTTCAGGATGAATCAACAGGTGCAGTAGCATCCGTTCACCCTAACCAAACTATTGCGGCTGGTTCAGTTGGACAAACCTTCACAGATGAGTTAACACTCCTCATGGGTCACAGTGACCTTGCAGAAGGCGGCGATTTGACTAACCATCTGCTAATCTACCGCAGTTACGTTGGTTCAAACACTCCAAGCGATGCTAAGACCTACGATATTTCGGCTAAGGTTGATGCAACATGCAAAGAGGATTGGCACACAGTTACTTCAGTTGACTTGAGTTCAAACGTCGAAATGGATATGGATATTCTACGTGCATGTCCATTAGTTACTAACTTGGTTGACATAACAGTTAACGAAGACAGTGGCGAATACACCTTGACTCTACTAGACAAGGCTGATGACGTACAAGATGAGGAATCCTCCTTATCTTGGACTGTTGCAAATGATTTGGACCCTACAAGAAGCCCAACAATGCTTCTTGACAGTGCTCTAGATGCAGCGCAACAGACCATGTCTATCACCCCTGACTACGATCAATTTGGTTCATACGTGTTCCACTTCCAGGTCGAAGACAGTCATGGATTAACTGACAGTGCAACAATTACCTTTACTGTAATCAATGTTAACGACAAGCCAATTATCTGTAACGATGACATGAAGGATGACCTAGTCAATCCTTGTATGCCAGTATTCGCAGATGACGGTGCAGGAAACTTGAACGTAATCGATGAAGGAGTCGGCGGAGTTAACAAGTTCCTAGGAAATGTTGCTAATGTCTCTTCATCTTACGTAATTGACATGGCAAGTAATGACATGGCAAACGAGCAACCACAGGTTTACACCTGGGGTGCTAAGATCAAGAGCGAAAGTGTAACTGTTGATTCTTACTGGGTACAGAAGAAGTACTCTACTGTAGATTTAATGTTTGATGAAGTAGGTTCTATTATGACTGCTGCAGGTGGCTGGAATGACATCGCAATGACCGGTGACCCAACCAGTATCACACCAAACGGTACTTACACACTACCAACATTGAACGATGTTGACTTGCTAACATTCTTGTTAGCACAGAATGGCTGTGGAACAGTATGGTACCAGGAATACAGAGACACTAGCGGTAACAAGCTTACTGCAGTACGCTCTGATGATGGAACAGCAGATTGTGACAGTACAATCGACACAACTGGAAAGGTATACTCTGGACTGAATTACACTGACTTCTGGATGGAAGCCTACGGTGTTGACACAACCTCCTTCACAGAAGGATGGGACGATGTCTTCGCAGACGGTTTCTCTGCAGTAGGCGATAACAACCCATGTCCTGCATTCACTGTATCCGTCAGTGCAAATGAACTTGCTATTGATGAAAACAGTGCTAATGAAGAAGGTGGAGAATGTACAATTATTCTATCATTGAACGATGATGGTGGATATTGTCAGAACCCTTACCTTGGACGCACAGCAGACACTAAGTCAAGTTGTGTTTCATACACATGGTTGGTTAACTACACAGTAATGCACCCAGTATACAATGTACCTATTGTAGTAACAGGTTGTTACAACCTATACCTTGGATTGGCTTCGTTCATACCAGAGTATCTAGCACCTGGCGTTCCATCTGGAATGACTGATGCAATATGCTTAGCATATTCATGGGTTGACGAGAACACAGCAGCAGATGACTACGAGGTTAACTTCTCGATAACTCCGGTTAACGATGCCCCTCAGATTCTAGATTGGGATCGTCAGGAAGGTATCCAGATTATATCAAACGCAGGCGATGTGCCAAGCTTCCCTTGGAAGGTTACACTGACTGAAGATGACAATAATACTGACAACTTGACCTATGACTTATCTGCTATGAAGCACGATAATGACCACCCGGACGAAGAGTTAACATGGACTGCAGTTAAGTCTACAAATTGTGACTATGAAGACTACTTCACGCTAACTATTGTTGATGATGAAGTATCCTTCGACCTAATCAAGGATGCAACAACAAATGCACCTGGATGGGAAATAGATTACTTGAACAATGGTGGTATACACCAGAAGGTTCCACAATCTGGAGAATTCTGTCCTATCACTATGTATTTGCATGACACAGCTGAAGCACCTGATCATATACCAAACTACGATATGGAAACTGCTAACTATCAGCAAGGTGAAGACAGTGTTACACTGTACGTACGTGTTGACAACGTTGCAGAGAACGTGCCTGATTACTACTTGGATAATTCAAGCCCAACAGCGTTTGACTTCAACGGAGTTATGAACATCATGCCAAAGACATTCGTTCCAACAACTGTAACGATTGGTCACGGCGGAGATGAAGGTCCATACAATTATGACCACATGCTAGAAGTAACATTCTACAGTGATGGTTACAATAACAATGGTTCTTCAGACGCTGACCTTGATGATGGCTACGTAACTCTAGGAACTCAGTATGTTAACCCACCAGCATACGGCGAGACAATTACAGTTAGTGATGAGATTTATATCACACAATCAACAACCAGAGTTTGGGTTCACGTTGATGTACTAACTTGTGTCGCTGAATCTTGTGACATGACTGCATCCCCTGCTGACCGCTACTTCGGATATTCCTTCCCATACGCACACAGCTGTGTTGGAAGCGATGGTATCCAAGGAGCAGCATGGACTTGTCCTGGTACATCTGGTAGTTCCTCTGTAACTTCAGCTGGAGAAACTTCAACAGTAACTCTAGACAACAAGCGCCGACCAATGCTAGAAGACAAGAACTGGTGTAACAACGTCATGAGTACTGATGAAACTGGAAGAGAATGTGCACAACCTGGTAATCGTGCACCTGGTGTTACAACTGCAAGCCCTCAAGCACTACCATCCGTAGTACGCTTGATCGGAACTGCAGACGTACCGTCTTTCGCACCTTCTCTAATAGCAATCAGCGCTGCTGGACTATTCGTTAGTGCGCTTGTACTACAGAGTCGCCGTGATGAAGAAGAGCAAGACCTTGAGGATCTAATCCTAGCAGATGATGAGCAAGCAGTGAGCCCAGTTATCGCTACTATCTTGATGGTAGCAATTACTGTGGTACTTTCTGGTGTACTCTATGTCTGGGCATCTAGCCTAGCAGATACATCTGCAAAGGGTGTACCTCGGTTCTCGTTTGGTGTTGATATGTCTGACGATGGAGAATTCTACAGAATCACTGTCGATGACAGTCAAGTTGAACTTGCGACACAAGCTATGGTAGTTACAGTAGAATACACCGACAACGCTGGTGTAGTTCAGAGTGAAGTATACGGTCTATCTGATACGACTGTGTATGGGTTCTTCCCAGGCAACTCGGACAGTATGGTAACTTTCACTGATGACGTTGAAAGAACTGGTGAATCAGTCAAATCGAGTTTCGATAAGGGTGACACCATTTACATTAACGCTACAGATGCTAACGGCGAACTAATTGAGGACATCACTGTCAGAATTAGTTACAAGCCAGCATCTGGCGAAGGAGCGGTTCTCCGCACTTGGCAAGGCGATAATGCACTTTGATACGATTAGTGGCATTGTGAGTTAATCTCCTCTCCCTTTCGAGGGAGAGTAGATTACTCTACTTGTTAGTAGAAAATACCCACCGTAAAGGTGGGGGAAGCCCCACAAAGGAGTGTGGCCCCAGGATTTCGATCCTGGGGCCCTCCCCTATGTACCACCTTATTTCTTTCAATTCTCAAACAAGTCCAAGAGCGATAGCCTCCTCCGATGGTTAGGGGAGAGTAATGGACAAGCCACTTTGTGTAGCCTTCGACTGTGATGGTGTTCTTGCAGATTCAACTTCTTCTTGGAAGACTATACATGACCACTTTGGTACAGATTCCAAAGATCTTCTTCAACGATTCATGGCAGGTGAGCTTACAGATAGCGAATTTATGGCTGCTGACATTGCTTTATGGAAAGATAAATCTCCAAAAATACATCGAGATGATTTGTTCAGAGCATATTCTGGTTGCAAACTAATGAACGGCGCACAAAGTATCGTTGCTGATCTACAAGCAGCAGGAATTCACGTAGCCATTGTTTCAGCAGGAGTTGACCTCTTTGTACAGTCGGTTGCAGGTTTGGTAAAAGCCGACGATTGGATAGCTAATGGTTTCAAATTTGATGAAGAGGGCTATTTGTTAGATGAAGGGGTTGTAAGAGTCCCTTCCAAAGAGAAATTCACCTCGATAAAAAAACTTCTAGACATCTTAGGTTGTCCACCTGAACGCTTGATTTCTGTAGGAGATTCAGGTATGGATTTATCGATGAAATTAGAGGGTTCAACCTTCATAGGCTTCAATCCGCAGAGAGAAACAGCAAAACAGGCGTTTGCCGAAGCAGGAGTGACCGTAATCGAATCAAAAAACCTTGATGATTTACGTCCTTACCTTGGTCTTTGACTGCAAGTAGTTTTACAAAAACGGCGTACTGAGTGGCTATTTTTGAGAGTGGGCCCGGTGGGAATCGAACCCACGATCAACTCGGTGTAAGCGAGGTGTCATAACCGCTAGACCACGGGCCCAACTAGGCCTACTTGGCTACTCTTTTTGAATAACACCCCTCTATCTTCAAGAAGTACCGCCTCTCGTAGGTTAACAATGGATGAGGAAGTCCAAGCCTTGGCGGCCCGCCTAGTTCGTCGAATAAAAGAGGTAAATGCAACGATTACTGTTGCAGAATCATGTACTGGTGGCCTTCTTGCAAGCACTTTAACAGATATTTCTGGAGCCAGTGCTTGGTTTGAACAAAGTTGGGTCTGCTATTCATATGAATCGAAGGCGAAAGAACTCAATGTTGAGAGAGATATTCTCGAATCTAAAGGGGCGGTTAATGCAGCTGTGGCCATCCAGATGGCTGAAGGGGCTAGAACAAGGTCAGGTGCAGATATTGCAATTTCAATTACTGGTATCGCAGGACCTGTTGCTCTAAACTCGAATAAACCGGTAGGCTTGGTCTATGTTGGAATTGCTTCTGCACATTGGGCTAACGCTGAGTCAGTCCAGATGGGCGGTACAAGACAAGAGAACAAAATCTCATTCGTTCACTTCGCACTTAAAACAGCAATAGATTGCTGGGATAAAGCGAAGGTTAGACAGACAGTTGCCCTGAATGAAAAGAGAAAAGCCGCTGAAAGTGCTGCGGTTGAGATTGCCAAATCAGATGCAGAAAAGTCACGCAGAGCAGCGGCTGCATCCAAAGGGGCTCCTTGGCAGGAAGAGTCTTGGCAAGACCCGGGAAACTCTGTTGGTGATGATACGGATGTTTCATGGGATAGTAATTGAATTTGAATTTATTCAAAATTGTCCGAACACCTCTTGTACGTCCGATTCTGTCTTGTAAATATGGCAACCTCTTGGGGCGAGATTCTCCAGCACCTAATGGGTGCAGGGTTACTCGCTACACGGGGTGTAAAAGAGACCTTGGAATCGCATAGTGACCCTTTAGGCGTGATTGCAGATTTGAGTTCTAAGGGAATTAAAGGTCCACTATCTGTCGATATGATTCCTACTGTAAGTTCAGTTCCTAACCCTGGTAGAGTAATAGCTTCAATTCTCCAGCCAGAGCCTGAAAAAATTAGTTTGAGAAATAATCTGCCTGATTGGAAACGTGAAGACTTTCCAATGGATGCAATAGATGCAATGATAGATATCGATATCCACTACGATATTACAGGTAACAGTACTACTGAAGGAAAGATGGGGGACATTACCAATGCATTCAATGATCGTTTGGAGAGGCTTCGTAAACTGATAATTGCAAATTCTAATCTCCCACGTAGACCGATGGAAATTGCAAGGTTGCAGGCTGAAAAGAGCAGGTTCCAGGCAAGAGAGAACATCGCAGTTGCTATTGGTTTGGTAAATGACCCAAGGCATACTAAGAATGGACATTTAATGTTCGCCTTGGAAGATGCTAGCGGCGAAATCAATTGTTTATTGATGAATCGGAAAGGTGAAGACAGGATTATTGAGCATGCCCAAATTGTTGAATCAGGGTTGATGCCTGATGATGTAATAGGAGTATCTGGTACATTTTCACAAAATGGAGATATGTTCTATGTCAATGATCTACACTTCCCAATGGAAGACAATCACGACAAGAAGTTTGCAGAACAAGGAGTTTCAGTAGCCTTCCTATCTGATATTCACGTTGGAAGCAAAACTTTCCTTGAAGCTCAATGGCACAAGATGATTCAGTGGTTCAATACAGACCCACTCGCTCGTACAATCAAATATCTAGTATTATCAGGAGATTGTGTTGATGGAGTAGGGATTTATCCTGGACAAGATAACGAATTGGCAATCAAAGATCTTTATGGTCAATATACAAGATTTGCAGAATTACTAGAATTATTGCCGGAATGGGTAGAATGTATCATGCTACCTGGGAACCATGACGCTGTTAGGCCAGCGGAGCCACAACCAACTCTTGAGCCCGATATTCAACAAGATTTCAACAACACTGTTTTTGTTGGTAATCCTTGTGACTTCAGCCTTGATGGCGTAAGGGTACTCGCATACCATGGGAAATCGATCGACGATTTCGTAGCCGGCCTGAGAACCGTTACTTATCGCGACCCAGTAGAGGCAATGCGACAAATGCTTCGCCGCCGTCACCTTGCTCCACAATGGGGGGGCAAGACGCCTCTCTCTCCAGAACCTGAAGATGGTTTAGTTATCAGAGAGGTTCCTGACATTTTTGTTACAGGGCACGTTCACGGGCATGCATGTACGGACTTCCGTGGAACAACATTGGTCTGTTCTTCTACTTGGCAAGACCAAACCTCATATCAGCGAATGCTAGGATTTCAACCTAAACCTTGTATGTTAACAATCGTAAATTTAGGAACTAACAAATCAATATCAATTCCCTTTGCTTGATTACCAAATGTGCTCTTCAAGAGTGCCTTGGGTTACTACCTTTGTGATCCCAGTGATTCCTTTAGCATCATCTACAAGAAGCAAATGAATCGCTCTGTTGTGGATTCCTGATTGGAAACTCTCACCCCGATGATCTAAACCAATTAACGTTCCATCCAATTCTGCAAACATCCATGCTGCTGTTGCATTTGCTAAGTCATTCTTACGAATCAATAGCCATCTTAATCCTTTCATTTCTTGGCGCAAATCACCTTCAATTTCGTGAAACCATCTCGAATACATTGGTCACACCTTAAATCTCAAAAGGGCCACAGCGCCACCTATTCCTAGTAACTGTTCTCCGGCATCATGGTCGGTAGAACATTGAATTAACTCAGCCCCTATGTCACTTAAGTTAGTAACAATCGTTTCCCAATTTGATTCTCTTAGCAAATCAGCAGTCACGAGCAAAGTCTCAATCGCTCCTTCATCCAATGCTTTCTCAATCATTTGTCGACCGTATGCTACTGCACCATCTGTAGAGATTCGTTTCCAGGCCTCTTCAAGCATTGCTGTTTCCTTGACAACTGCATGTTCAGATAGTATATTTCCTGCAAGGCCCTCGCTGATGACTTCGTTAGCGGCTCCTCTTCCCCCCATACTTGTGGCGACTAATTTCTTAGTACCGTTAATTAGGGGTCCTAATTTCTCTCTAGCGTGGCCAGGTCCACAAATCACAATTGGTGTACCTTCAGAAATCGAAGCATTGGATTCGTTTGCTATTTTTTCGAAGAATGCTTTGGAAACATTTTCACTAATCTTGGCGCCAGTGTATTTGCCGCCACCTCGCATAGTCCATGTTGATATTTCTCTAATTCCTCTGCTACTAACTTCGAATAGAATAACTTCATCAGATTCGACTACCAAAATTACAACCTTGGTCTTTCCACTATTCTTGCATGCTTGCTGGATTAATTCTTTATCGACTAAAGGAAATTCAGAATTTGTTGTGATTTCTACATCATCACGTATTGCAACAATATGTGTGTGATGGCTTCCTTGGTCAAATTGGGCTTCCATGATAATTCCATGTACACGCAGCGAGTCAGAGAATGTTTGAAATTCATTAGATTCAATCGCTAATTTAATCCACATTTTTTTCCTTTCAGCGGCTTTAGCTCTGCCACCTTCTAGTCCTGCAGTAGTTTGGTCACGCCTTTCTCCAAGCATCCCTATTGAGCGTCCTTTCACACAAATCCTTGCCAGAGTCCACAAGTCGTCTTCGCAATCAATACGAAGTCGAAATAGGCCAAAGTCACGCTTCAGGATCTGCATTATGCTTCACCCAAATACGCCGAGAAGATTACCATCTTCATCCATATCCATGTCGGCAGCTGCTGGGCGCTTAGGCAATCCTGGCATTGTCATGATCTCACCGAGAACAGCAACAATGAATCCGGCTCCGGAGTTCAGCCTGAATTCCCTAATTGGGACTTCAAAACCAGTCGGTGCACCTAGCATGTTTGCATCATGACTGAATGAGTACTGTGTTTTTGCCATGCAAACTGGAAGATTTCCATATCCCCATGATTGGATTTGTTTGAGTTGACGGTCTGCTTTGGCTTGAATGTTGATTCCATCAGCGCCGTACAATCTTGTGGCAATTCGTAGAGCCTTTTCTTCAACAGGTGTATCTGGATTGAATAATGGCGTAAATGGTCGGCCTGCTGCGATATGGTCTTGGCAGGAAGCAACTACAGCCTTTGCAAGGTCTGCACCACCTTCTCCTCCCTTTGCATGTACTTCAGTGAGACATACTTGCACCGCTCCTGAAGCGCGAGCGCATTCGGTTAGACAATTTAATTCAGCATCGGTATCACTTGCAAATCTGTTAACAGAAACAACCACTGGCATTCCAAATTGTGACATATTGTTGATGTGTCTATCCAGATTGCTCTGTGCACCAGTCCTGACCGCCTCTACATTCTCTGTTTCGATTTCTTCTTTAGACGGGCGGCGTGCGGCACGAGCCCCAAATGCCCCTCCGTGTAATTTCATTGAACGAACTGTAACATTCATCACAACACAATCGGGGGATTTGCCTGAATTTGCAGCCTTGATGTGCATGAACTTCTCGGCTCCCATGTCCGAGCCAAACCCTGCCTCTGTAACTACGAAGTCAGCAGCACCCAGAGCAAGTTTGTCTGCAATGATTGATGAGTTTCCATGTGCGATATTAGCGAATGGTCCACCGTGTATGAATGCAGGGTCTCCTTCGATAGTCTGTACAATATTAGGCAAGAATGCTTCTCTTAACAGTAAACACATAGCCCCTGCTGCACCTATGTCTTCGGCTTTTACAGGAGATCCATCACTTCTTTGACCTATGACTATTTCACCAAGTCTTCTTCTCAAGTCAGCGTAATCTGAGGCTAAAACTAGAATCGCCATGACTTCACTAGCAGCGGTAATATCGTACCTGTCTTCACGCACGACTCCATTTGCAGGGCCTCCTAGGCCAACTGTGACATTCCTGACAGAACGATCATTCAAGTCAACGACTCTAGGCCAGATAATCCTAGTTGAGTCGATTCTCTCATCATTTCCATGTTTCAGGTGGTTATCTATCATCGATGAAAGAAGGTTATGCGAACTAGTAATTGCATGAAGGTCTCCTGTGAAATGTAAGTTGATATCTTCCATTGGCAAAACCTGAGAATAACCTCCACCTGCTGCTCCTCCTTTGATTCCAAATACTGGTCCCATCGATGGTTCACGAATTACGCATGTTGCGCGTTTTCCGATTCGATTTAGAGCTTGTGTGAGCCCAATTGTGGTTACGGTCTTTCCTTCGCCAAATGGAGTTGGGTTTACACTGGTTACTAGGATGAGAGAACCTTGCGGTTTTGATAGCCTTCCCTTTAGTGCATTCCAGGTGATTTTCGCTTTACCACGCCCCATTGGCATGATTTCACCGTCACCTATGCCAAGCTTCCAAGCTATGGCTGATATGTCTTCCATTACTGACGCTCTCGCAATCTCGAGGTCACTCTGCATACTTACTTGGCGCATTCGAGGGTTCTTGAAACCACGGTCCCTTTAGGGACCGCTAAAGCCGGTTTCATTCCTCTTTCAAACTACCCAAGTAGTTAGGTAGGTCTACACCCGCCATCTTGGCAACATCGTGCACTGGAGGCAAGGCGTGTATTAGGCTTGAAACGAAGTTAGCAGTAGAGCCTTCTCCCTTGCCACCGCCAGCCGAATCCCAGACAGTAATCTTGTCGATCTTGAGGTTGGAAATCGCTTCAACCTGGCGTGAGACGATGTTTTCGATCTTCTCTACCATCAATAGTGTAGCAGCAGCCTTGGTGTCTCCACCTGCGCTTGAAACTAGTTTAGAGTAACCAGTAGCCTTTGCTTCTAATACCGCTTGGATACCTTCTGCTTCTGCTTTGTATCTTGCAAGAATAGCATCTGCTTCACCACCAGCAACACGGCGTAGGCGTTCTGCTTCAGCCTCTGCTGCAATTTCGATCTGAGTCTTTGCAATCTCTTCACGAACGATTTCTTCAGCCTTGAGTCTCTCTTGCTCGAGAAGATATTGAGCTTTCTGAACTTCCATTTCTGCAGTTCTTCTAGCAACTTCCGAACGCTGCATTGCTTCTGCTTCCTTCTCTGCTAAGATTGCATTATAATCTGCAATGCTACCCTTGGAGGTGTTTTCTCCTTCAATAGCATCTGCTTCAAGGATAGCGACTTCTTTACGCCTATCAGCATCAGCCGCTTTCTTTCCTTTCTCAGCCTCTGCTACGTTTTGAGCAACTTGAATGTCACGGTCACTGTATGCTTCGGCTTGTCCGATTGCACCATCACGGTCTGCAGCTGCTACGTCTTTCTTTGCAGCGTTTACTGCACCAGATGCGGCTTTCTGACCAATACTCTCAATGAATTCAGAATCATCAGTAATGTCAGTGATGTTAACGTTGATTAGGTTAAGTCCTAACTTGTTAAGTTCGTGGCCGACGTTGTTACGAATTGACTCAAAGAATAACTCACGGTCAGAATTTATTTGTCGAATAGTTAGAGATGCAACGGTTAGACGAAGTTGTCCAAATATTATCTCAGATGCCATTTCCTGAATCGCGTCAGGAGTTAGGTGTAGTAGGCGTTCTGCAGCATTGTTCATGATTGTAGGGTCTGTACTGATACCTACAGTGAACGTAGATGGAACGTTGATTCTGATGTTTTCTTGCGATAGAGCACCAGTCAATGGAATGTTGATAGTCATTGGAATAAGACTCAATTTCTTGTAGTCTTGAATCAATGGCCAAACCATTGTTGCACCACCGTGGATACAACGTGATGCTCTGCCACCACTAACTCGTCCATATACTACCAAAATTTCGTCAGATGCACAACGCTTGTATCTTGTTACAAGCATTATCAATCCGAATGCAAAAACTAATCCAATTCCCATCATTAATAGGAATAATGTCGTACCTGTGTCCATTTTTCATCACCTAATTATTATTATTCTTCTTCTGGTGACAATTCATCACCACTGTTTAATGGTTCAACAACTAATGTTGAACCAATTACGTCGACGACCATAATTAATTCGCCACTTGGAATATGCATTGACTTATCATTTGCTCTTGCGATTAGGGTTCTGAGAGTACCGTCAACAGCAACCTGAACCTCTCCTTGACTATTTTTCTGAATACGAGAGTAAACTTCGCCCCTCTGACCAATTGCATTGGAGTACTTCATTGTACCATCTGCTTGTAGGTTGGTAATACCTGCCATCATGTATTTCACCATGTAAAGAGATCCACCTGCGGCAAATCCTCCTGAAACAACAGCCAATACTTCTTGATCGGTAGCGGTTACAACGAACAGACCCATTAATCCGAACATCATTATTGCAGCAGCAATCCCTTGTAGACTGAATAACTCGAATGAGAGGTCAGTATCCATGCTGAAGTCGGTATCAAATGCTGTATCTACAACACCACCCAAGATGTCTCCAATTAGCATTAAACCCATCATGATGATGAAAAACAATGAACCGAATACAGCACAACCAATGAATATTAATTCAATAGCAGATGGTGCTGTGAACCCTAAAGCATCGGCTAGCCAATCAAAAACACCCATTGCGAACCCATCTGACCCTATTCGCCTTACTTAATGACACTATTGCCGGCCAGTTTCAATCTGACTTTCCTGCTTTAGCCTGTATTTTTCATATATTGGCACAGTTGAAACGGATAATCCGGCCAATATAGATGCAATAATGATATTCAATCCGGCAGCCCAAGTGATGAGGAAAACCCATAATGGGAGAAATAGTAAAAGAAAACGTTTCATGAAGGGCCAGAACCCAGAGAATAACTCAGCTGAGCCATCATCTAACATTGAATCATCTCAGAAGAATATTGTGCCAACCGCTAATGTCAAAATCCACATTCCAACTCCAAACCAGACGCCTCGGCCTTGCTTATCGATTTCGTCTTGGTGGACTTCTCTCTGAACTTTCCCTAACGGATTAAGAATCATATCTCTTTGTTCTTTTCTAAAAACGATTAGAGCAAGGACAAAACATGCTGCTGCACTTGCTCCGAATAGTGTGGTGATAGCGTCATCAACTTCTTCTAGCAATTTTATCGAAAGCCAGATTTGGGTGACCGCTATCATGAACCAGAGGAACGAGCCCCTCTCTACTGCTGCCATGGTTACCCCACAACCAATGTATAATTCATGGTTGCCCTGTCTTGTATCACCGATAATGTACCAAATATCGGCTTATTCAAGTACTGCCACCGTGGATTAACACCATGGCGAAGGTACGTCACGGAGTAGCAGGTGACCCAGTTGGGCATTCCCTCTCTCCTGTACTAACCGCACTGGTCCATTCCCACCTGTCTCACGTGGAAGGTGTCAAACTCCCTGGACTCAAAGGAGTTGTAGTAATTCCCACTGATGGTGTTGAAAATGCATTAGCATGGGGATATGCGGGCTCTATCCCCTCCCCCCCAGATTGGGAACTTGTTGGCTCCCCTCTTGGTAAATTCCGCGCTAATACTCTACTAGAGAGGGCCGTCACTGCAAGCATGGAACATGTCGAAGCCGATCCGAGATTGCCAAATGCTGCCCTACCCGAGCAAGGTTTCACTAGTCTTCCTCCAGGTTCACAAGAAGTTTGGCTCTCATTAACTACACCTCTCAAACATCAATTATCCGCAGCAGCGGTCAAGTGTATCGATAATTCAATGCAAATCCGTTCAGTAAATGCACTGAGATGGGATGGACACACATGGTCTGCCGCATCTACAGACGGGCCAGGTATGATGCTGGTTGCTGAAGCATTTGGGCACTCCTTTGGTGGTGTTTTAGGAATTGTCGGGGGCGGAGGTACTGCTCGTTCAGTAGCAGCATCATGGTGTGACAAGGGTGGAACTGTCAGGCAATTGGGTGGAAATCGTCTTCTTGAAGAGGATGGGCCCTGGGTGCTGTGTGATGATGATCCCGATTTCGTAATTGATTTTGACAATGGCGAAGGCGATATAATCGTAACTTATGAGCCGATGGAAGGAGATTTCGATAATAGAATCGAGCAACTTGCTTCTGTCGCAGATGGCCGATGGTTACTTTGTGCTCAGCATCTACATTCTTGGGCTCGGATATGGGCCCCAAATCATTCTCATTTACTGCCTTCACTTTCACTATTGATGACTAGGCTTGTTGCTGTAGAGGTGCATTTAGGATGAAAAGAGTTTTTTTGTTAATTGCAATTTTGTTGCTCCCTACAACTTTAGCGGAATCATTTCCAAATCAGAATTTGAACTCAGGCTTTGTCGGTTGGGTTGAGGATTCAAACGAAAAAATCGGAGATTACCGTTTGTCATATCCGGCTGTCGCAGATGGCGAGGATGTCAACATGGCCCAAAATGGGCCCTTTGCAGTAGTGGTTTTCCAACCAGATGAGGGCGAATCTGTGGATCAATATGTTTGGTTACAGGATGGCTTGTCTAAGTGGGGGTACATCACTTTAGTCGTAACATCAGATTGGGTTAACATCGAATTCGAATTGATGAATTGGAATAACGGGACATCTCTAGATTTAGCAGGAGCACAAGGGATGTTTGCACTCAACCACATTTCTTTAGCAGGACACGGCACTGGGGCTCATTGGGCTGCTGAAATCATGAAGAGTGGAATGTACGACATAGATGGATTATTCGGATTAGGGTTCGATGGCTCTTCAACTTCTAATACCGCTGATGTATTGTTATCCAACCCATCTTCTGCATTATTCCTAACTGGAACTACAGATGAAGTGGCTCCTGCCGATGAAAATGTCCTAAATTATCTAGAAGATTGGCCAGGTGCTTGGCAACTCATGCACCCTCGTGGTGCAAACCACCTGGGGTATCAGGAGTCTGATACATTCTTTGAAAGACTAGGGGACGGCGACTCAACAATGGGTAGAGATGGGCAACAAAATCATGCTTTAGCTCATATTGTTCCATATCTCAATTTATCCCTAAGAGGCGATGATTCAGCATATCAGGCAGCGTTTAATCGAGAAGACAAAAAGTCCTCCTCCGATCCAGATTCATACTTTGATGAAGACCTGTCCCGTTCAAGATTGTATCTTATGTCAAATATCTCTGCAAGTTCACAATCTGTAATGATTAATCAATCAATCGAACTTTCTTCTATTGTAACTTCACGAAACGGGGGGGCTGCTCTTGGAAATGTGTCTTGTTTGTTACCGAATGGAGACCAGATTCCCGGTCAGTTGCAAAACGGACTGGCCTCTTGTACCATTAACGGCTCATTGCTATCGCCGGGTTCAGGAGTCATAGAACTCCGAATCGCAGACTACTCCTTTTCGGATTGGCTTGAGATTGAAGTCACTAGAGTGGGGATGCCAATGCAGATAACTGACCCGTTACCCGAGGTCACTCTAAACCAGCACTCTTCTGTAGTTGTAACTCCTGATTTGTTTGCGGTTGACCCTGATGGAGTAAATATAATATTTGCAGATGCACAATTAATCGCAAATAACCAGAGCATTCTGCAACTCAATAACTCCATGAGTGAATTATCTATTACGCATGTGAACATTCCTGAATGGGACGGGACTATGCAAATGCAGTTACTTCTATCTGCAGGCGAAGATGTGGCTAACATAACAGTCAACGTTACAGTTTTGCCAGTCAATGACAAAGTGGTTCAGGTCGCTGTAATCCCTCAGCAACAGGATGTTGAAGATGGTAATAGCATCGTAGTTGACATTGCTAACTTTGTAACAGATCCTGAAGGTCAGCCTTTGCAAATCACGTTATCCAGAGATTATCCTGGACTTAGAGTGAATACCACTTTGACCACTATACTAATCGACCCACAGACTCATTGGAACGGTGCAGAACTAGTGGAATTATACGTGTCGGATGGGGTTACAGAGTCAATCTCGATTTCCGTTCCAATAAACATCGCACCAGTTGATGATATCATACAGTTTAGTTCACCAAGTTTAGAGATAGAAATGGATGAGGATGGAGTTAGTGTAGTCAATTTACTAAACTATACTATCGATGTTGACGGTGATGATTTAGTCTTCCAAATCACCGGTAATTCAGATATTGTCGGCGTTTCTCTCGCCGGTTCTGAATTAGTAATTGCAGGTAATCCGGACCTCTTTGGAACCAGTCAATTTGAATTGAATGTAAGCGACGGCATGAATTTCAGCACCATGTCGCTAACCATCAACACCAAATCTCAACCTGATTTACCGATTGTCGATATAGCAACAGTAAGCGTAATCGGAGACTCAATCTCAATATTGTGGACAATCTCTGATGCAGATGGAGATGTTGGATTATTAAAGTCCGTAACTTTTGCAGGAGAAGCCATTGAGTCGGGCACTGTATGTAGTGGCGATACACTACTGACTTGCGTTACGGATTACCGTAGAGATTCGGCTGATGAAGGTGTATTTACATTGGAAATAAAAGTGTGGGATAGTAATGCACAAGAATGGTCTAATACTGCTAGCAAAGATGTAGATCTCAAAGCAATAGTCGTTTTACAAGATGATTCAGAGTCAGAGACCAACATTGGAGATTGGGTCCTTCCTCTAGGCCTTGGAATATTGGTAATATTACTAGTAGGCTACATGATACAATCGCGAAAGGATTGATCACAACGGGATATTACCGTGCTTCTTTGGCGGGGACCATTCTCGCTTTGAAGATAAAATCCGTAGTGCCCTGATTAACCTCAATCGGCTCTCCTGGGGCTCGATTACGTCATCTAACCAGCCATTACGTGCAGCAACATATGGGTCGCCAAATTTCGATTTGTATTCTTCTACAAGTTGTAGACGTGTGTTTTCCTTTTCATCATCAGCAGCAGCAGCAATTTCTCTTCGGTGGATGATATTTACAGCCCCCTCCGCTCCCATTACAGCCAATTCAGCAGTAGGCCAAGCAATATTGTAATCAGATTGTAAGTGCTTACAACTCATGGCCAAATAAGCGCCACCATACGCTTTTCGAGTCACCAATGTCATTTTTGGGACCGTTGCTTCTGCATATGCGTACAGTAATTTTGCACCATGCCTGATTATTCCACCCCATTCTTGAACAACCCCCGGTAAGAACCCAGGGACATCTTCTAGTGTTACTAATGGAATGTTGAATGCATCACAAGTGCGAATAAATCTTGCAGCTTTAATCGAGGCATCAATGTCGAGACAACCCGCTAGAACTTTTGGTTGATTAGCAACAATTCCAACAGATTTACCATCAAGTCTTGCATATCCGATGATTATGTTTTCCGCATATGAGTTGAATAATTCCATGAAGTATCCATCATCAACAATTTCTTCGATAACCTTGACCATATCATATGGTTTGTTTGGATTGTCTGGAACGAAGGTCGATAGTTCTGGATTCAATCTAGCTGGATCATCAGCAGTAGGTTCAACTGGCGCACTAGCCATATTGTGGTCAGGAAGGAACCCTAGAATGTCAATTGCCAAAGCACATGCTTCTTCTTCATCATCAGCAATCAGACAGGCGATTCCCGAACGACTTGCATGAAGTGGTGCTCCACCCAAACCTGCAGCATCAACTTCTCCGCTAATGCATTCTGGAGTTTCTAGTGGCGAAGACATGAACAATTGACCGTAGTCGTTTCCAAGAATTGTAAAGTCAGCAAGGCTTGCTCCAAGAGCAGATACGCCAACTACTGGCCCTAGTACGAGTGAAATCATTGGAACTCTTCCTGAACACTGGACCAATCTATCGAGTAATTCCCCAGTTCCTCCAAGTGCGGCTATGCCATCTTGTGCTCTTTGACCTCCTCCATCCCAAATGCCAACAATAGGGACCTTTGTTCGCTCAGCCATTTCAACAACCTTTGCAATCTTGCGAGCGTGCATTTCACCCATTGAACCGCCATGGACTGAGAAATCTTGGGCGAAGCAGTAAATCCTACGGCCATCAACAGTGCCGTGGCCACATACAACTCCATCTCCTAGTGTTTCATGCATGAACATTCCATGATCGGTTGTTCTGTGAGTTAGGAATGTATCTATTTCAACAAATGAATCTTCATCGAGAAGAGTCCTAATCCTGTCTCTAGCGGTGCCGCGACCTGAGACTCTGATACTCTCTTGGCGCTTCAGACCACCGCCAAGGCGAGTTTGTTCTCGACGGTATCTCAAGTCCTCGAGCGCGTCGCTCGAATCTTTCGACATAACTTATCCCACTCCTTTGCGGTTCTTCATTGAAGCGGTTAAGACATCAATGAAGTTTTATTCTCTCCACAGAGATTTTCAGATAAAATTTGTAAGTCGATTTGATTGGATAAAGCCCAGTGAACTTTGGCTAGCAGTGCTTCAGGAGAGGATGTTGAACCATGGCCTAGCATTCCGATTTTTTGTTGCTCTCTTCCTTTCGAATAAACGTTCAAATCTACGGGGCCATTGATACACTGATTGGCAATTATTATTGGAATCTCACATGATTGAATAATCTTTGATAATTCATCATTTTCTGGTGCATCTCCATTGGAGTTTTCGATAGGGAGGTGGCCTAGTCCTGTCCCATGTACTATTATGGCCGAATAACCAGCCGATTGTGCTGCACTCAGCAAGTCCCCATGTAGGTGTGGCCCTGCAATGAATTGTGCAATTTTGATACTTGGATCATAATTAGAAGCAGCACTAACTTCGCGATGTTGAGCACCTACTATTGTGGTGTGGCTAATGCCATCTCTTGAAATCATAATTTGGCCTAATACTTCGCCATTCACTGTTTGGAAAGCATCTCTTCTGGTCGAATGCATCTTTCTGACACAAACTCCTGGACTTACGGCGCAAACTCCGTCTCCTGACCCAGCATGCATTACGGTAACTGCAGCATCGCCTTCACCGGTAACTGAAGGTCCATTTGCAGCCCAATATACTGCTGCGATAAGATTCTCTGTGGCATCGGATGATGCTCGGTCCGAGGACCTTTGTGAGCCTGTAAATACAATTCTTCCTGCGGGTCTTCCTCCTTTTCCTGCAAAGGCAAATGATAGGGCAGATGCACTGATGTGCAGTGTATCCGTTCCATGGGTAATCACTACTCCAACGGAACCCGAATCAAACGCCTTTTCACAAGCAGCAATCATCTGGTTCCAGTGTGTCGGTCTGATATCGTCTGACCACATATTTCCAATTTTGATAGTATCAATGTTTGCAATGTCGAGGATCTCTGGGACACTGGCAAGCAATTCTTCAGGTTCAAACCTAGCAATCACAGCTCCAGTTGCATAGTCGACTTTGGATGCTATGGTTCCACCAGTGTGGATGATCGTAACCTTTGGAAGTTTTGGATTTTGTTCAATTGTAATTGTTGGAGTTGTTTTTACCGAAGGATCTTCTAAGGAATTTAATGATTTAATCATCGAAAGAGGGTGGCTAACATTGTATCCATTTACCAACTTGATAGTGAGGTGGTCAGCACTTGCTCCCGGTAACACAACCCCTTCGTGAGATGTTAAACCGGCTGGGCCGTCAACCTCAATTTTGACTCTGCTTCCCAACATTGGCATCTCGACCATAACACACACGGCCATCGTTCTAACCATCAATGTTAGTGGTCATGTAGTTCTGAAAACTGGTGTTATCGCACACTATGTGGAACGCCAATTAGGTTAGAGGTGGTGGACGCAGGGGGATTTGAACCCCCGGCCTCTTGGTTGCAAACCAAGCGATCTTCCAACTGATCTATGCGCCCTTGTTCTGCGGGTAGGCTTCTCCCTTTTGAGGATTCACACGCGGTCAACAGTGGCATCTCTGTCTGGGCCAAGGCCGACTGAAGAGACAGACACCCCAAGTAATGACTCTAATTTGGTGATGTAATTTTGTGCTGCAGAAGGTAATCCCTTGAAACCTATTTTCTCTGAATTACATTTGCGCGCAATTGACAACCATTCATCTAACGTTTGAGAAGGGAAGCCAGGCATTGTTACGTAAATTGGTTCACATTCTTCTAATGCGATAGCACTTGCTGGCATCTCATTGATTTCAGTGTCTCCCATTTTGTAACCTACACAAACTTTGATTTCGTCCAATCCTCCAAGGACATCTAACTTTGTCAATGCGATTTCAGTGAATCCATTAATTCGATTAGCGTGGCGCATAACTACTGCATCGAACCATCCACATCTGCGTTTGCGACCAGTTGTTGTGCCAAATTCATGACCAACTGTTCCTAGATGGTCTCCATCGGCGTCAAATAATTCGGTTGGCATGTGGCCGTTTCCTACACGTGTTATGTAGGCTTTAGTGATTCCAATGACATTGTCTACGTGCCCGGGGTGTATCCCTGCACCATGAGTTGCATTCCCTCTTGAAGTAATGGATGAAGTTACGAATGGGAATGTGCCTTGATCTATATCCAGTAGGCAACCCTGAGCGCCTTCAAGGATAATTCTCTCTCCCATCTTTAGTGCGTTATCCAGTAGTATTCCAGTGTCGGTTATAGCGGTGCTAAATCGTTGTCTAATCCATCCAATTTGTTCTTCGAGTTCAGACGCACTGACTCTTTGGCTACATCCTGCATTTTCTAAGGATTTATTTTGGCGAGATGCCATCTCTTCGAAATTACAGTGGGCTAAGTCGGCAAAACGTAGGCCGATTCTATTGATTTTGTCAGCATAAGATGGTCCAATGCCACGTCCAGTCGTGCCAATTTTCTTGTCTTGGCCATCGATGTAGGTGTGATATGGCAGAATAATATGGGCCCTGTTTGAAATGAATAATCGTTCACCAGATGGGTCTTTACTTCCTCCTGCAACCCAATCGTTGAGTTCTCTGTCCAGTACCCAAGGATCAATTACCATACCATCGCCGAGGATTAATCCACAATCTTCTCTTGTAATTCCAGACGGGAGTAGATGAAACTTGAGCACTCGGTCTCCAAGCACAACAGTATGACCTGCGTTGTTTCCACCTTGGAATCTAGCGACCCAAGTTGCGGTTTCTGCAAGTCGATCTACGAGCTTTCCTTTGCCCTCATCTCCCCATTGGGCACCTAATACTACCGTGGCTGACATTGTATTCCCATTGGTGTCCCAGTGCATAGAGTGCATGAACTATGCGCCCAGAAAAAACATCGTTTATTATTGGATTTCCCACCAATTCTGGGCTAAATTCAGGTCTTGTTTGTTTCTTATTTGAAGATTCAATAAGAGTTTTTGAATCAGAAAAACCACGGGTTTAAATACCCCCGCTGGGCATAACTATTGTTCACAAGGGAAATGATTGGTTTAGAGTGCAGTCTCGCTTACAGAAACGGGCAAGCCACCAATATCTTTATTAACACTTGGAACTACTACATAACTCGGAGTTGAGAAGACATGGTACAAGACGAACCGACCCGCCCCCAAGCGGATGAGAAGAAGAATATGCAACGTAACAACATAGCCCGTGGTGGCTTGGGAACTTCACGTCCACAACGCCGAGTTTTGACTGGCCACACGTCCCCTTGTGACGAGTGTGGAGTGATTGACTGGCAAAGTGATTTATCACGCGGAGAAATATCTTGTGGGGGATGTGGAGTTGTTGTTGAAGAGAATAGCATAGACCCTGGGGCGGAGTGGACAAACCATGACAACACTACCGACCGTTCCCGTGTAGGGGCTCCTGCGACTTACACATTGGCCGATCGTGGCCTAAACACATCAATTGCCACCACCGACTTAACTTCAGGAGCTGCAGGAAGATACGGCATGTCTGCAAAGGGACGCAGAGATTGGCGACGTCGTCGCACAATTGATGAGCGTTCAAAGACCCGTCAGAATAATACGCGAAATTTAGTCAAAGCAAATCAGACTATTCGTGATAAGTCAGGGCTTCACAAATCAATGCAGGAGGAAGTATGCCGTCTATACAAATTACTTTCACAAGAAGGGTTCGTAACCGGACGTTCCATTGCAGGTGTAACTGCTGCTTGCACATATTTGGTCGCCCGTAAAGAAGGAATTCCTCGCCAGATTCCAGATGTAGCGAACACCTTTGAGGTAAATGAGAAGGAACTTTCTAGAATGATACGCCATATTTCTCGTAAATTCAACATGCATAAGATAACTTCACCGACTGAATACTTTAGTCGATACATTAGTGATTTGAAACTCCCGCCGAATACCCAACTACAACTTGACCACCTTTGGTCGCTATTACAACCACATGAGCAGATATGGCAAGGTAAGAGGCCAACTGGAGTGGCAGCTGCGTTAATTTACAAAGCAGCTTTAGAATCGGGACATAAGCGTACTCAGGCAGACATTTGCAAAGTTGCTAAAATCTCGGAAGTTACTTTGCGAGGATTGCTTCGTCTTTTGGATGGACTCTTCAATACCCTAGGTGAATCAGGCCAAAATTGAGGATATATTCATTTGGCCGTTGCTACCGCATGCTAGCATGAGTAACCGAACCAACCGTGTCCAACGCAAGGTAAAGATTCCATCTAATAGCAAGAAGAACAAGACCAAGAAGGTCGAGAAGCCAGGGGAAATCCCATGCTGCATTGCAAATTGCGATGGATTTGCTGACAAACACCTAGGCGGCCGTTCTCTAAGCCAGGAGAACGGAATTGAAACTTGGGGTGAAGGCGGATTTACTGTAAGGAAAAACCGTGTACGTGTGTGCAAGAGTTGTTACAAGATCTGGAAGAAGGACAACAAGGACGATAGCAAAACTCCTCACTACTGATTGTTCACTTTCACTTTCACCTACAGGGTCCCCAAAATGAATGAAGACCTAAGGCCGACAATTCAGTTGTTATGAGACAGTTGAGAACGGTGGTTCGCTCGATGGTTACAGCCGATGGTTGCGTAGTTGCGATGGATGATGCAACTATTGTTTGGAAACCTAAGGGTGGTAAACAGAAGAGAGTGAGAATAGAGGCCCAAGCTAGTGTATTACTAGGCTTGGTTGGACCGAGAGGGATGGTTGACAGAGTCGTAGTCGGAGATGATTATGGTGGGGTAAACCTGATTTCTCTATCAAACATGGAATTAATCGATAGATTCGTAGTGGGTTCTTCTATGATTCGTTCATTATGTTCATCATCTATTAGTGGTGAGAGCATTCTTGTTGGTTGTGAGGATGGCTCAGTACATATGGTGGGAACTAATGTTCCTAATAGAGTCGTGAACTTATTCGAATTAGATGGACCGGCATCTGCATTACGGATAATTGGTCAGGATCTTCACATTCAACAAGGATGGGAACGCAAAGTGATTAGTTGGACTGGTCAAAAGTCACTAGTTTTCGCTTGAGATTTCCTTTTCAAGCAGCGCCCATGGTGGGTCAGACACAAGAAAATAAGCAGTCCGGGCTGGCCTTGGCCAACTTCTAGGTGGGGTTCCTTCATTTTGTTGACAATCTTCGAGGAAGTTTAGATGTTGATTCAACACTTCATCAATCCTATCTTCACCCTTGATGGTCGGGCCCCTAGCGGGAACGATACTACTTGGCGACAGATCATGAATCGTTTTGAGTGAAGTAATCAATTCGGGTAGACTTCCTCCTGGCATGTCCCATCTGCATGGGTTGTCTGCTCTAGGTAGTACTGCACCTGTGACCAAAACACCTCTCTCTTTTTCGAAATATCCCATTCCATCTGTACAATGGCCTGGTAAAGATAGAGCAAATAATTCTCCATCGCCGAGGGGAAATACATCCCCTTGGGATACAGATTCACAAGCAGTACTCGGCATATCTGAATCATACCGGTTGGCCCAGGTAGAATAGAAATCTCCAGTCTCCATTACGGAAATAGCATCACTGTGTATCCCAATTGGAATCTCTCCAAATGTTTGCGAAATGTGTTTAGCACCACCTGAAAATGGGTATCGGCGACTAGTTAGGAGTATTCGGTCGAGATTATTTCCATCTCCTAGGTGACCAGTTATCCTTTCAGTCTGGAGCATTTGATACCATGTAGTACCTGCATCTACAAGAATTGTAGAATCCCTTCCTGCGAAGATGACTGCGTTGGCATCATGATGAATACCAGGTAACCTAATGATACGCACATCAGTGTCCAAGGGCCCGCGGTCCTTCAAACAGCGGGTAGATTGTTACGGGTTTGGATTAAATACAGGAAGTGGGTCGGCGAGTTATGGCTCGATTCCCTGAGGCTGAAGCACGTTTGCTTCACCGTAAGATTTGCATGAAGTGCAATGCGCGAAATGCTGTGCGTGCTGCTTCATGCCGCAAATGTGGATACAAGGGCCTACGTCCTAAGAATATTGAGCGTAAGGGTAGTTGATTATAGCCCCAATAATGGCATGATATATGCCATTGGACCACCAATCAATATCATCGGTATCACTGCTGGCCATAGGAATACTAGCAACGGATACTTTCGAGTAATCCAAACTTTTTCGACTCCGTTCACTCTAAGGTCTTCAATATCTTTAGTTAATTTCTCTACAGTCGGAGTTCTTCTAGGTGCTCGAGTTCGATGAATTACCTTCTTCTCACCACTTGGCATCTCTGCAATTGTTGACAGAAGCCACACATGTGATTCTAAGACTCGGTCAAGACTCATTCTTTCAGCATGCCAAATTAAACGGAAATTCATTTGCCCATCTTTCAAATTTCGAATAATCATTAGAATCGGTAATACTAGGAATGCAAATCCACCCCACACAAGCAAAGCAATAGCGGGAGGCATTGCAATTACAGCACCGTCCATTGTGTTTTCATAAACCAGGGGAATACTTGACCATGATGGAACCAAAATCGCCACCCACATGAGTCCTTTACAATCGGCTCCTCCGTGAATTAGACGCATCCTCCAAGCCAAGTCCACCAACACTAAGGGAATCATTACTGCAAAAGTTGACCACCAAATAGTAGCACTGGTACTAGCATCTCCAGATATTATTGATAGAAGATTTTCATTCGTGTGCAGTATTAACCCCTGGACTGCACCAATTATTCCCACTATGTACCACAAAATAACCGCAATATCGAGCCTTGAACCTGCAGCTATATCCTTCAGGCTAGGTCGGCCGATTATTGCCATTGAGGCATAAGCCACGACTCCTGCTGCAGTGGCAAATACATACCATTCTGCTTCCGATACTAGGAGATCTAAACACCATAGGAAAATAGCAGGCTTTGCCCACACTATCCAAAACTCGTTTGGCACTCTTCTCTCTTTGTGGTCCAGCCAAGCTGCTATTCCAAGTGCGCTGAATAAGACTAGAAAACGAGTCCAAGAGATAACTTCAGCAGAATCCATGTACAACGGGTAGCGGCAATCACCTTAAAGCCGACACACATGAGCACCAATTGCACGAGTCTTTGTGCAGGTGTTATAAATGTCCGACATAGATACGAAGTTGGGTCAGATCGCCACAGTGATCAATCAAATTGATGATCCAAAAGTTCCTCGAAATATTCGCAAAGGGGCAAAGGATGCTTGTGAGCAGTGGCTATTGAACAAAGCGAAAGAGATGGACGTGCGTATTGCTATTACTCAAGCCAAACTCGAAGAATTGTATGAGGACCCAAACATTCCTCCCGAGTTCGGAACATTGATTCTAATGATCAATACCGAATTAGAAAAGTTACTCCGTGAAACCTTGTAATTACTCTTCCTCAGATTTCTCTGTGAGAGTATCAACTAGTTCCTCAAGATGTATTCGCATCGGTTTTGAGATTTTACCCATTGTCAAATTTTGCTCTATTTCCGAATAGTTTGGGGTTCCAACTGCAGAACCTACCACGAAATCGATTTCATTGACTCTTGCACGACCGCGCTTTAGAATTGTTTCTGCTGCAGACCTTCCTGCGATACGAGTGACTTCTTCATCCGATACTCCAAGTCTTTTTTGTAGTTCAGATAATTTATGGAATTCCCCGGTTGAAAGAATACCATCCTTCAAAGCATCTTGCCACGCCTCTTCTAAGGTCGGCGCTCTTTCAGAAAGCATGATTGCCAAAGGACGAGTTTCTTCGATATTCTCAAGCACAATTTTGACTATGACAAATAGTGGTACTGCAAGTATCATGCCCACAATTCCCCAAAGCCAGAATGAAAAGGCTGTAATCAGCAAAAGTACGACTGGAGATAAGTCCAGTGCTCTACCTGCCCACTTCGTTTCGATGTAATTACCCCAAATTTGTTGATTTAACAATAAGAGAACCGTCAGTATCACCAGTTTAGCAGGTGTGAGTATAATTAAACCCAAAATCAGTGGTGGAATGGTTGCAATTAATGATCCAATGTAAGGGACATAATTGAGAATAAACGTCATAACAGCCCAAACAAACCACAAATCTATTCCAAATACGAACAGTATGAATGCAGCAATAACTGCACTTCCAAGTCCACATCCCGTCTTTACAATGATGTAAGTATTGATGCCTTCCTCAATTTGGCTTTGAATAACATCAACTCTTCCTTTAGAACTCCCGGGCCAAGCTCTCTCTATTCTTCCAGGTAGAAGATGCGCTTCAAATATAATGAATATCAAAAAGAATAGAACAGTTATGCTTGTTGTAATCACTGCGCCAACTTCACTTAAAACTGAGGCTATGAGGTCCGTAGCCGAACCTCCAGAACCTATTCCAATCTCTTGTAAGTCACTACCAAGGCTTCCTCCATCGTCAGTAACCGCCTCTTTTATTGCAGGTCCGATAATTGGGACATTCTTGAGTTTCTTCCATTTGTGGTCTAATTTGTCGTTGAATTCTTCTTGACGACTTTCATCCTCAATCAAACCTTGAGCCTGAGACCAAGCGAAAAATGCGGCAGAAGTAATGATTAGAATAAACAGTAAAAGCATGGTTAGGTAAGATAATAATACTGGGAAGTTATTTTTTGACAGCCAATCAGCACCCGGTTTAAGGACAAAATAAATCCCCAATGCGATGAAAAATGGCTTTAACACTGATTCAAGATGAATCATGGCTAAACAGAATACCAGTAGTAGAATTGCAGCATTAGAAATGGTTGCTATCCGTCTATGGAACGCAGGGCTTGCTCCCAACTGAATATTCTCTCCCATATTTTGACACAAAACAAACGCGTACTTATGTTACACGTCTAAAACAAATAGACCTATCTGGTCACTAAAAGATCAGATTACCACTAATCAGGATAGTTGGCTATTTGGTGCAACTTCAGGGGTTAGACGGTCTATTACTGCTGATAAACGCTCAACTAGGCTTGTCTTCTTGTCCCCTACTAGTAATGCATGCTCCATTACTTCATCCAAGGTGTCAACGGCAATTACTTCAATGCTTTCGTATTGCTTGTCAAGTAAAACGTCTTGCTCGTTGGCTCGAGGAATAATTACAGTTTTAATTCCTGATTTGGCCGCAGATTCAATCTTGGCAGTAACTCCACCAATCGGTAGAACCTCTCCTCGTACAGAAAGACTTCCAGTCATAGCCAGGTCTTGACGGATTGGAATATTCTCTAATGCCGATATGATAGCAGTTGCAATTGTAATCGAAGCGGAATCTCCATCCACTCCGTGTGTGTCGACAAACTGAATGTGTATATCATAGTCTGAAACATCTTTTCCAGTTAATTTCTTTATGACTGCACTTACGTTGGTTACGCTTTCTTTTGCTAAGTCTGAAAGACCACCAGTTGCATATACTCTTCCACCACTTGAATGAGAAGGTGTGACAAGTGCTTCCACTGGCAACATAATTCCACTGTAGTCTGAAAGTCCAGAATCTGCGCCTAGAACCGCTAGCCCATTAACTCGACCAATACGGTTGCCAGAGTTAACAACTAACGAATATTCTTGACGTCTCTCTATCATCCTGTCTGCAACTTGTTGTTCAAGAGGTTTAGCGATATTGCGTGCAGCTAATACATGTCGTGATGTGGTCAATTCTGCCCCTTCTTCACAAGCCAAGTCTCCTGCTATTCGGACAAGTCCACCTAATTCACGAAGTCTTAGCGAGAGTTTACCTCTCCTACCTGCACGGCGCTGAGCCTCTCTAAGAATAACTGCTACACCTGAACGGTCGAAATGTGGTATTTCTCTAGAAGTCCCGAGGTCTCTTCTTACTTCTTGGGCAATGAATCTGATCAAACGTCGGCGGTTTGCAGTAGTATCCGGCATGTGTGAATTGACATATACTTCATATCCATACCCTCGGATACGGCTTCGAAGTGCAGGATGCATTCCCTGAATAGCGTCTAAGTTACCCGCTGCAATTAGAATAAAGTCACAAGGTACAGCCTCTGTTTTTGTTAGTGCACCACTGGATCTCTCAGAGCGTCCAGATATGGGGAACGCTCTCTCTTGCATTGCAGTTAGGAGTGCCTGTTGCTCTTCAAGTCTCAATAGATTAATCTCATCAATATACAGTACTCCACCATGTGCTCTGTGAATAGCGCCTGGTTCAACTCTGTCATGGGCAGGTGTTTCCATTCCTCCACTTTGGAATGGGTCATGTCTTACATCTCCAAGTAAACTACCAGATAGAGTCGCTGTAGCATCAACGAATGGAGGGGCATCCTGACCTTTGTGCTTTACCAGCACCTTTGGTATTCTTCCTTCTTCAGCACCGCCCATGCGTGAGCGCAAGAACATGTATCCAAACATTAGTAGAAGCATTCCAAACAATAATGTCAAAATATCTCCACTCTGGATTGCAACCACTGCAAGTAAGAATGCGATAGCGACAAACCCAATCATCAACATTTTCTGACTCTTCTCTTTTTGAATTCGAATTGCTTCTTTTTGGGTCTTAACAATCCGATCTCCTCTGCCTGCAGGAACTGTACGTACCCTTGGCTCATTTTCATCATCATCGTTAGGATAACACAGAATGTCTTCGAGTTTATCTAGTGGTAGTAGTTCAGTCATAGACCTTGCAAGCATTGATTTTCCAGTACCTGGGTCCCCTATCATCATCATGTGGCGCCTTTGCTCAGCGGCTTTCTTGATGACAATTGAACCAGCGTCTTGGCCAATTACTTGGTCGACCAGTCTTTCTGGAATTGGAACATTCTCGGTGCTTTTGAAGTCTAGACTTCTTACCCATTCGTCCACAGGCATAGAATTAATCTCAATATTGTCGGCCGCTTCAGGACTCCAAATAGTGACCATTTCCTCTTCATCAGAGTCTGGCGATTCGACTACTTCCTCTTCGGCCACAACGATTGCTCCTACCCGGTACGTTTTAGCCGTTTGGCTGGACCCATAGGTCGCTCAAAGGCTAGAATGTACGCATTACTGCTGATATTGATGGCCGTAATACGCCCACTGTTCCATTGTCCATCCTGCTGGCAGTCCACCAGGAGGTAATGGGAGAGCACCTTGTGGTGCTTGTGGAGCCGCAACTACTTGTGGAGCCGCAACTACTTCAGGACCCGGGATTGCATGGGGTACGTGAGCGGCAGCAACTGGCTGCTGGAATATATCCTGTGCACCTCCATACATCGAGTTGGCGACAGCGTCATTTGCAGGTAGTTCATTAGACCAATCAACTACCTTTTCGGAGTCACTGTTTCTTCCTCCACGCATGAACATTAGTCCACCCAATAGGGCGATGATAATAACGCCCATTATGATCCCAATTAGTGTTAGGTCAAGTCCGGATGTTGATCCATCGCCTGATGCGCCAGCATTAACTTCCTGGCAAGTTGTGAATTCACATGCGGCATCTCGCTCTGATACTAATTCGTCAAGTTCAGACTTTGCCTCTGCGTATTCTGGCGAATCTTTGTCTAGGCCTTCCATTTGAGTTTCCTTACTCGCAATAGATTCATCAAGTTCAGAGACTAATTCAATGACTTCTTCCTCAGTCATCGTTTCTGGTCCTGGTGCTTTCTCTTCAGCTGTCCACTTCATTTCACTGCTCTTGAATTCAAACTTTTCACCATTTGATGCAATTGCAACAATCTTACTAAGAGAAATGTAGTCCTTAAATTGCATTCCATTTTCATCGATTTGGCCTTGCGTTGCATCAAATGTCCATCCTGAGGACTTGGATGTTATGTCATGCTCGATTACTTCGTTGAAAGAACAAATACCGGTTACTGCATTACACATTTGCCAGGTTGATGTTAGTGATGTAATTGTGACATCATCTTTGTTAAGGAACATTGTAACCTCTGGAACTTCTTTGATGTACACATTGCTTACCGCTAGTGTTACGTCAGCATCTGGGCCTTCACCGACTAGCAAAGGCAAACTGTCGTATACATCAACAACAAGTGTGTATATGTTGGAATCATAACGATCTTCAGTTTGAATTGTTACGGTTTGAAGTCCGTCAGTCTCCCAGATTAGAGTTAATGTGTTGTCAAGGAAGTTTACACGTGCTGCACCCGGTATTGGGTTGCTTGCAGTAACTGTTACTTGGTTCACATCTCCATCAACATCCGTAAGGATTTCATTCAGGAAGATGACCTTCTGAGTTCCAGCCTTTAATCGAAGACCATCGAACTGAGATAAGTCTAGGCGAGGGGCATCATTCATTGGGCTGATTGCTATTGTAATCATTTGGTCAGAGTATTGTTCTCCGTCGCTTGCACGTACTGTAATAGTAGTCTCGCCGTTTATGTCCTCATCGCTGGTTTCATAATTTAGTGCAAATCCTTTTAGTTCAATGTTGAGCAATTCAGGATTTGTATTGTCAACAATTGCTAGCGTTAAATCATCGGAGTTGATTACTGCTCCATTATCATCAGTATCTGTGACGAATGGAAGCAGGCTCAATGAAGCAGCAGAGTTCTCATCGACATATTGTTTCTCAACACCTGACCATCTTGGCTGACCGTTTTCTATTACGTTGAATAATAAAGTCCCATATGCAGTTTCTGTCCCATCATTTACTGCAACTTCAATTCCAGTTGCTGTTGGTTGACCATTTACATATCGTATGCTGCTAAAGAATACTTCAATCTCTTCAGTAGCGGAATGCCATGCAACAAAGTTGGGGCTAGTACTAGTGATCTCCAAATCGCTGCGTTCTGTCTCCGCATCATTGATGTTACTAATGATAGAGACTCGAGTGGATGTTTCAACCTTGACTGTCGGTACCGGTTCTGAAGTAATTATAGGTAGTGCATTCATTAGTTCAAAAGCATCTTCAGAAATCTGCCAGTCACTGATTTGCATTCTTGAGTCAATCGAGCGCAACCTAATGTCGTAGAGTCCAGCTCCCATCTCCATTCCTGGCTTTACTAGATACTGTCGATGTTCATTGTTAGTACCTTCTTGGTAAATTATGTCGTCACCAACGATCAAGTCTCCACTCATCCACTGGTCCATCCCTGAGGGAGATACAGCAATATCAAACGTGAAGAATGATGTGTTGACGTCAACAGCATCGTTGAAAGTAGTTTTTGCTTCGATTAGGAAATTGTTGTTTCTGTCAATCTTGTTATCTCCAATAACCTGAGCCTTGCGTGCTACAGGAATCAGATCGTGTGCAACAACTTCATTCACAACATTGTTACTACTTGCTTTATCTGCAATCATGTTAGATATTTCGACTCCGAATGAAGACTGGTAAGCATTAACTGGTAAATTAGAGGTGTCAATTTGTCCGGAGAAGGATTGTGTATCTCCGCTGTTTGCGAAATTAGATAGAGAGTTTGTTGAACCGACATAATTCTTGGTGTTTCCATCTTTGTAGAAGAAACGCACATCGCCACCATCAGTGTAAGCGTCAACACCATTGTTGACAATTGTCGCTTGTAGATTTAGAACATCCCCATTGACGTATCCACCATTTGGAGCACTTGGGTTGTCGAGTGTGAACGTCTTGACACCCAAATCGATTGTAGGTGCCATGTTAGAATCGCCGGCAGATAGCACATTACGGTGAGATGTGTGGTCTCCATCGAGAAGTGCAGCAATTGTTAGGAAGTTGTCAGCTGAACTAATTCCGCTTACTGCTCTTGCGGTTGAAATTGGTACTGTCCAAGTTTTGGTCACTGGCGTACCTGCTGTTAGTGTGAATGTCTCGAATCCGCTGTTTCCGCTGTTGAGTAGCCACTTTTTCCACAAATTTGGTGGGTGGTCTGAGCCACCACCTGCTGAGTACGGTTCGTATCCCTTTTCTTCAGCTACTGCTCCGTAAA
>MDSY01048806.1_pt1 | contig 37607 bp, 34 predicted proteins | sample 811131 | NCBI WGS metagenome assembly MDSY01 (sample SAMN05326643, study PRJNA326480) | marine metagenome | isolation source: seawater | place: Atlantic Ocean: South West | collected 2010
GCTTTTGAAGCTTTTTCTGTCTTTGGAGCGTCTCCAACTTCAGCAGCAACCAATGCAGGTTTTTCTTCTTTTTTGACTTCGCTTGTCAACGTAAATTTAATTGCATCAACGGCCGACTTTGTTCTTAAGTAATACATTCCTGTCTTAAGGCCTGACTTCCATGCGTAGAAATGCATTGAAGTTAATTTAGGCATGGTTGCACCCTCCATAAAGAGGTTCAACGATTGGGATTGATCAATAAAATATCCGCGTTGACGAGACATGTCTATTATGTCTTTCATGCTCATTTCCCAAACAGTTTTATAAAGTTCTTTGAGGTCTGCAGGAATACCTTCGATCTGCTGAATAGATCCATTTGAACGCATCAATTCTTGCTTCATATCCTCAGTCCAAAGACCAAGATCAACAAGGTCTTCTAAAAGATGCTTATTTACAACAATAAATTCTCCAGACAATACGCGTCGGGTATAAATATTAGAAGTGTATGGCTCAAAACATTCATTATTTCCAAGAATTTGAGAGGTAGATGCTGTTGGCATTGGAGCAACCAATAGAGAGTTACGAACACCGTTCTTTTTAACTTGCTTTCTTAGAGCCGACCAATCCCATCGTCCGCTAAGCTCTTCGTCTTTGATTCCCCACATATTGTGCTGAAATTCTCCTTTAGACATCGGGGATCCTTTATATGATTGATACGGTCCTTCTCTTTTAGCCTCTTCCATTGAGGCAGTTACAGCTGCAAAGTATAGGGTTTCAAAAATATCTTGATTCAACTGTTTTGCCTTATCAGAAGTAAAAGGTAGACGTAACATTATAAATGCATCAGCTAAACCTTGTACTCCTAATCCTATTGGACGGTGGCGCATGTTTGAGTTCTCTGCTTCCGGAACAGGATAATAATTTCTATCAATAACACGATTTAAGTTTACTGTAACTTGTTTGGTTACTTTAAATAATTCTTCATGATCAAATCCACCGTTTTTTATAAACATTGGTAAAGCAATAGAGGCTAGATTACATACAGCTACCTCATCTGGAGCTGTGTATTCAATAATTTCTGTGCAAAGATTTGAAGAACGAATAGTTCCTAAATTTTTCTGATTTGATTTTCTATTTGCCGCATCTTTATAAAGAATGTATGGAGTTCCTGTCTCAATTTGAGATTCTAATATTTTCTCCCACAATTCTCTTGCACGAATAGTTTTTCTGCCCTTACCTGCTTCTTCGTATTTTATGTAAAGAGCATCAAATTCTTCACTGTGACAGTTGAACAAGTCTGGACATTCATTAGGACACATAAGAGTCCATGTGCTGTCCTGTTCTACACGTTTCATAAATAAATCTGGTGTCCACATAGCAAAGAATAAATCACGTGCACGCATTTCTTCTTTACCATGATTTTTCTTGAGATCTAAGAAATCAAAAATATCAGCATGCCATGGCTCAATATAAATTGCAAAAGATCCTTTACGTTTTCCTCCTCCTTGATCTACGTATCTGGCTGTATCATTAAAAACACGTAGCATAGGAACAATCCCGTTAGAAGTTCCATTTGTACCTGCAATATATGACCCGGTTGCACGAACGTTATGAATTGATAAACCTATTCCTCCTGCAGATTGAGAGATTTTTGCGGTTTGCTTTAATGTGTCATAAATGCCATCAATACTATCATCTTTCATTGTTAAAAGAAAACAAGAAGACATCTGTGGCTTTGGAGTTCCAGAGTTAAATAGAGTCGGAGTTGCATGTGTGAAGAAGCGTTTAGACATCATCTCGTAAGTCTCAATTGCTGAATCTAGGTCATTAATGTGAATCCCGATTGAAACTCGCATTAACATGTGTTGAGGACGTTCTGCTATAACACCATTTAATTTTAGAAGATAAGAACGTTCAAGAGTTTTAAACCCAAAAAAATCATATCCAAAATCACGATTATAAATAATACTGGAATCTAATTTCTCTGCATTATCCTGGATTACCTTAAAAACCTCATCCGATAATAACGGTGCTTTCTTTCCTGTTCTTGGGTTTACATAGTCATACAGATCCTTCATTGTGTCTGAAAAGGATTTTTTAGTATTTTTATGGAGGTTAGAAACAGAAATACGAGCTGCTAATTTAGCATAATCTGGATGAGATGTAGTCATTGTTGCTGCTACTTCCGAAGCCAAGTTGTCTAATTCTGAAGTTGTGACTCCATCATATAAACCTTCTATAACACGCATCGCAACACGAACTGGATCAACTAATGGATTCAACTCATAACAAAGCTTCTTTACTCTAGCCGTTATTTTATCAAACATTATGGGCTCTCTGTGGCCGTCTCTTTTAACTACAAACATGATTGTATATGATTAAATTTAATATAGTTATTCTTACCAAAGCCTACTAATGGTGATTATGTATTAAACAAATTAGGAGCTTATATTTTTAAAAATCAGCGTCAAAACTAATTTGAGTTTCTTTATCGTCAGTAATAAGAACTCCTGCTTTTTGATATTCGGAAACGCGTTTCTCAAAGAAATTAGTTTTCCCTTGAAGTGAAATCATATCCATAAAATCAAATGGATTAGTAACATTAAATTGCTTTTCACACTCCAATTCTTGAAGTAAACGATCCGTCACAAATTCTAAATATTGAGTCATTAGCTTAGCATTCATTCCAATCAAACTTACTGGAAGAGATTCTGTAACAAATTCTCTTTCAATATTTAATGCATCTAAAATTATCTCTTGTATTCTTTCTTTAGGAACTTTGTTTACTAAATGATTGTTATGCAGGTGAACTGCAAAATCACAATGAACTCCCTCGTCTCTTGAAATTAATTCATTTGAAAAAGTAAGCCCAGGCATGAGGCCTCTTTTCTTTAACCAGTAGATAGAACAAAAGGCGCCTGAAAAGAAAATCCCTTCGACAGCAGCAAAAGCTATTAGCCGTTCTGCAAAAGAATCAGAGTCAATCCATTTTAATGCCCATTTCGCTTTCTTTTGGATAGCAGGGAAAACATCAATTGCTTGAAATAATTGATTTTTTTCTTCTTCATCTTTAACGTATGTATCTATTAACAAAGAGTAGGTTTCCGAATGAATATTTTCCATCATAATCTGAAAACCATAAAAGAACTTAGCTTCAGAATACTGTACTTCATTGACAAAATTTTCAGCTAGATTTTCATTTACAATCCCATCTGAAGCAGCAAAAAAAGCTAAAATATGTTTTATAAAGTATTGCTCATCTTTGCTTAATTTGTTGTTCCAGTCTGATAAATCTTGATGTAAGTCAATTTCTTCGGCTGTCCAAAAACTGGCTTCCATCTTCTTATACCATTCCCAAATATCGTGATGTTCAATAGGGAAAATTACAAACCGGTTTTTGTTTTCTTGAAGAATTGGTTCTACTGCTTTTGTCATATCGTTATAAATGGAATTAATACTAATTTGTTTTTGTCTAATACAAAGATTGAAAATTGTTACGATAAATGAAAGCCATAATTATTCACAATGCAGCTTAGTTTTTAACAAAAAAGGATTAAAAAAGGAAAATTAGAAAAATAGCTGTTTTTTTAAAGTACTGTAAATCAAGTATATAAATTCAATATTACGAGCTATCCCTTATAAACATTGAATTACTTAGAAAGGTTCTTTTGAGCAACTCTATCTAATTCATTGTACCAGACTTCGCCAAATTTTCTTATGAGTGCTTCTTTTACAAATTTATAAACAGGAACTTTAAGTTGAGCTCCCAATGAACAGGCTGTTTCACAGATCTGCCAGTGATGATAATTAATTGCAGTAAATTCAGAGTACTCCTGAATTCGAACGGGATAGAGATGACATGAAATTGGTTTTTTCCAGCTAATTTTTCCTAATTTGTGCACATTTTCGATTCCACATTGAGCAGTTCCTTGTTCTGTAAAAACAGCATACGCACATTCTTTGTCATTAACCAAGGGAGTTTCCCATTTACCATCATAAGATTCTATAAATTTTCCTTGTTTTTTAATTGCTGATTTACCGGCCTCATTTAAATAAGGAGCAATTATATCATAATTTTCTTCAAGAATTTGAAGTTCTTTTTTTTCTAAAGGTGCACCCGCTTGTCCTTCAACACAACAAGCTCCCTTACACTGTGATATATTACACACAAAGTCATTAACTAATAAATCTTCTGAAACCAAGGTTTTATCTACATTTAGCATAGTATAAATATACCATTTTAATGAGCAAAAAAGAAACCAATTAAGTGCTAATTAATTGTAAAATATAGTAATTTTGCAAAAAAAATAATGAAAATTAATCCTAAAGAAATTTTTACTGCTGGGATGATACTTTTCGCAGTAATTGATATTGTTGGAAGCATTCCTATTATAATTTCGCTAAGGAAAAAATCAGGACATATTCAATCAGGAAAGGCTTCTATTGTATCCTGTTTAATTATGATTGGGTTTTTGTTTGTTGGTGAAGAAATTTTAAATCTTATAGGTATTGATATTAACTCTTTTGCAGTTGCAGGAGCATTTGTCATTTTTTTTATGGCTGTAGAGATGGTTTTAGGAATAGATCTTTATAAGCAAGATGAAAGTCCAGCAACAACATCAATAGTGCCCTTAGCTTTTCCTTTGATTGCAGGTGCAGGAACCATGACCTCTTTACTTTCATTAAGAGCAGAATTTGAAGTCATAAACATCATTATTGCAATTATTGTTAATATTATTTTTGTGTATGTTATTTTAAAATCTTCAAAAAAAATTGAATCTATTTTGGGCTCTTCAGGAATAAGTATTATTCGAAAAATCTTTGGAGTTGTCCTTTTGGCAATTGCGGTAAAATTATTTGCAACTAATATTAGACAAATACTTACATGAAAAAATATTTTTTATTATGAGTAACAGTCCTTAAATTTGTAAACAAAAAACGTATTAATACTTTTGATTCAAGTAATATGAAAATCTTTATTAAAGCACTAATGTTTTTGGCCCTAGTAATGGCTATTTTTAACATAACAAAAGTAAATTTCCAAGCCCCTCTTAATGAGGATAGTAGCGTTGCGGTTATTTGCATCCTAGCTTCATGTTGTGCGTTTTTACTTTTATTTATTTTACTTATTTCTAAGAAAATATCCGAAAAGGTGAATAAAAACTAAACCTAATCCCTAAGTTCTTCTTTCAATAGCTTGTTAATCTCAGTTATAAAGCTGTCTTGTTTGTGTGTAATTTCCAGAAAAGCCTCTTGTCCAAAAGTTTGAAGTGCTATATATGCTTTAATTGAGTTTTCAATTAGAGCTTTATTTTCCATTCTTACAGGAACTCCTTGGTCTTTAAAAAAAATTTCAAATGATTTTAAAAAAATTTCTTGGTTAGGCAATGGTTTTTCGATTAATTCGGTTAAGGATTTAAAAGAATAAAGACTTCGATTTTTATCTAATTCTAAAAACACAAAACGATTAACTAAATTAGAACGCAAAAAATAATTATCCCATTCTTCATTAAAATCTAGTGTTCCAGATACATACTTATCTGGTATTATACCTCCCCCTCCATAAACAACTCTTCCGCCTGGCGTAATATATTTTAAAGAATCATTTACAGGAATACTATCTCTTTCATAAATTTCTCCAGTTTCAAAACGAGCACCGATTTCGTTATAGTAAAAATCTTTACCTTGCTTATAGGAGCGCTGAATTGAACGTCCTGTGGGGGTATAATAACGAGCTGTAGTTAGTCTTATGGCATCGCCAGCCCCTAAAGGCATTTGTTGCTGTACTAGTCCTTTTCCAAAAGATCGTTGGCCAACAATCCAGCCACGATCATTATCTTGAAGAGCTCCTGCAACAACTTCGCTAGCCGATGCAGACTGTCCATTTATTAATACATATACTTGTCCTTTTTCGAAAAGTCCAACTTCTGTGGCTAATGCTGATTTTCTGACTCCCTGATTACTTTGAGTGATTACAATAATATCATCTTTAGGTAAAAAAGCATCTGATATTTCTTCTGCAATATGTAAATAACCTCCTGGATTATTTCTTAGGTCAAGAACCAGTTTGTCCAAACCTTTACTTTTAAGACTGGTTAAAATTTTTCTAAATTCAACACCAGTAGTTAGAGCAAAACGATTGATTTGAATAAATCCTACTCCTTTTGACATTAGATATCCATGAACCGAAGGGATAGGAACTTTGTCTCTTTTTAGAGTAAAATCAAAAAATTCTTTTGAAGATTTTCTGTATACCTGAATATCAACTTCTGTATTAGGCTTTCCTTTTAAGGACCTAATGACTGCGGTATTACTTCTATTTTTTCCAAAAAGAGTATCTTTCCCTGCAATTAAAATTCGATCACCTGGAAGAATACCTATTGCTTTACTTGGACCATTTTCTAAAACACGAACAACACTTACAGTGTCTTGTTCCATAAAAAAGCTGACTCCAATCCCCACAAAGCCGCCTTGCATATTCTCTGCAATTTCTTGCATTTTTTCTTTTGGAATATATACTGAGTGGGGGTCGAGTTGTTCTACCACCTGCTCAATCATGGTATTAACTAAACTATCGGTGTCTATGTCGTCTACATAATTCGTTTCTATATATTTAATAAACTGCTTTAACTTTTGACTACTAGTGATTTCAAAGTTAGCTGCGTTAAATATTATTTGCTGATTACTTCCAAAAATGAAACCCAATAAAACAGATAGGATAACTATAATCCACAAATAGAGGTTGTTGCCTTTCATGTGTTATATTATTGTGGTAAATAGGTGAGTTGTATTCCGGCTTTTTCTAAAAACTGAATTCCAGAAGTGTCCTTGTATGCTTCAGCATATACTACTCTAATAATTCCAGATTGATGAATTAATTTAGAACATTCTTTACAGGGCGAAAGCGTGATGTATAGTGTTGCTCCCTTACAAGATTGAGTTGAAGCAGCTACTTTAAGAATAGCATTAGCTTCAGCGTGAAGTACATACCATTTTGTGTAATGCTCTTCGTCTTCGCATACGTTTTCGAAGCCTGAAGGAGTTCCGTTATAGCCATCTGATATAATCATGCGATCTTTTACAATTAGAGCCCCTACTTTTTTACGTTCACAATAAGAAAGCTCTCCCCAGGTTGCTGCCATTTGCAAATATACTTGATCGTATTTTGTTTGTTTATCCATTAATTACGAAGATACGTGAAATCAAACGTTGAATATAATTTTTATATTTTATAAATGAAAGCACCTATTCTGGGCTCACAAATAATTCTCGAAAATATTCTATCCCAAAACTTTTGAATAGCTATGGCCAAACAAGAGGTTGTTATAAGAAACAATTATATTGAATTCTAATTTTTAATAAAAGACTTTATAAATATATTTTTAAGGCTAAATATAATTGCGGTTATTCCACTCATGTCATTTTTAGGTCTTTTCCCTTTTCCAAGACGGTGGATTTGTAACTCATACCAAGGCAATTCCACTCCACCTGTTTTATCTATAAAAGAGATCCCTGATTCTGGAGTAGCAATTTCAAACGTAGTCCTTTTGCCTGTAAAAATATCTTGAGCTATTTCGGGATAAATACAAAAAGGCCGTGCCAAACCGACAACATCTAATTTACCATCTGCTAAAGCTTTTTCCATCACTGCCATAGTCCTAAAGCCACCAGTAAGCATCAAGGGGCTTTGAATTAGCTTTCTGACTTTTTCGATATAATTTAAAAAATAAGCTTCTCTTTCCTGAGTACTTTTCTTTTGCTTATGACCCATCATGGCAGCTTTTTCATAAGTTCCACCAGAAACTTCAATTAGATCAATCCCTTCCTCTGAAAGTAACTGAACCACTTTCATTGACTCTTCTTCTGAAAAGCCTCCACGCTGAAAATCAGCAGAATTTATTTTAATACCAATTGGATAATCTGCTCCTACTTGTGCTCGTATTTCTCTATATATTTCAACAACAAAACGGGCTCTGTTCTCTAAAGAACCACCCCATTTATCATCACGAATATTACTTAAAGATGATAGAAACTGACTAATCAAATACCCATGAGCTCCATGAATTTGACAACCCGAAAACCCTGCCTCTTGCATTATTTTGGCTGTATTTCCAAAGCGCTTTATTATGTCCCAAATCTCTTCTTCCGTTAAAGAAGTTGGCTCTTTAAATAAAGAGGATAAGCCACTCATTTTTGTGGAGACTGCAGAAGGTGCAACAACTTTTTTATTAATGTGAGCAAAGGCTTGTCTTCCCGGATGATTTATTTGAGGCCAAATATGAGTTCCTGTCCCTTCAACTGTTTTTGCCCACGCTTGGAGTAGTTCAAAATTAGAATGATCCTCAACTACAACATTTCGAGGCTCTCCTATAGCCCTTGAATCAATCATAACATTTCCTGTTATTAAAAGACCTGCTTCTCCCTTAGCCCATACTTCGTATGCTTTGATTAAGTTTTTTGTTGGAGCGTTTTTAAGCGTTCCCATATTCTCACTCATTGCAGATTTTGCAATTCTATTCTGCAAAACTGATCCATTTGGAAGAGTAACTTTAGATTCTAAAAATTTCATTTTCTTAAACTTTTAATTATTAAAGAAGTTATATAGGTGTTTTTTCAATCATCATTAATATGGCCTGGGAAAGGATCATTGCGCCAATGATCAAGTGCCATTTAGATCTATTTATTTTTAAAATATTTACAGCAAATAAACTAAGTAATAATACACCTAAAACAATAATTATCTGTGCAGCTTCGACTCCTAGAGCAAATGAAAACAAATCAGTTAGAGCTTCATCTTCTGAAACAATAAGAGAAAAATATCGTCCAAATCCAAATCCATGAATTAAGCCAAAAAATAGGGTTATAATAGAAATTAAAATAGTTTTATGATTAAATTCTTTAGTGATTAATAAAGGAATACAACTAAACGCAATAGTTGCTGGAATTAAAAATTCAATCCATTGTGCGGATATAGTTAGCTCAAAATAGTAGTTTCCAAATAGAGAGAGGGTGTGTCCTAAAGTAAAAATAGACACCCACCAAAGTAATTTTTGAAATTCACGAATACCAAACGGAATGGCTAATGCAATGATAAAATAAAAATGATCTAAACCCTCAAAGTCTATGACATGATTGAAACCGAGTTGAGCATAAAACGAAATTGTATCCATAATTTATAATCCGCGATCTTTTTGAATTTTCTCGTAGGCTGCTTGTATTTTTTGGAATTTCTCTTTTGCTCCTTTTTGCATTGCTGGCTCAGCACTACTCAATTTATCTGGATGATATTTTTTAGCCATAGTTCGGTAAGCTTTTTTTACTTCTAAATCTGTAGCACTTGAATCTATTTCTAAAATTTTATATGCATTCCCAGCCTGCTTAATAAACATGGCTTTTATGCTTTCAAAGTTAGAATATCTAATTCCAAGAGCTGATGCTATTTGGTCTATCTTTTTTACTTCTGAAGTTGAAACACTACCATCTGCATTTGCAATTCCAAATAAAAAATGAACGATTTGTAATCGGGTGTTATACTGAACACCATTTACAAATAAACGGGCAACTTCGGATAAGTTTTGAGTATCTTTTTTTATTTCAGAATTGAATCTTGAGAAAATGGTTGCCGCATAGTCTGCTCCATAATTTGCAATAAAGTAATTGCGAACAAAACGCAGTTCTTTTTCTTCTACTTTTCCGTCAGCTTTAATCACTAACGCAGCTAGGGCTAATAAATTTAATTCAAATTGACTGGAACCCATTGATCTAAAACTACTAGTAGAATATGATCTCTGAGAAGTTTTTTTCATTAATCTTTCGATCATACTTCCCAAAAAATACCCCAATACTGCCCCTCCAAAACGAAGGTATGTATATCCTAAAACAGCTCCAATCCATTTTATCATTTAAAAAATTTGAGCTAAAGATAGTTTTAAGTTTAAAAAAAAAGTAAACATTATCTTAAAATCAATGAGAATGAGTGAAACTTATTATCTTTGTTAAAAAAAAATTTTATGTATCCAGCAGAATTTGTACAACCAATGCGTGATGAATTAACCGCAGTAGGATTTAAACAATTAAGTGAAGTAGCTCAAGTTGAAGATGCAATAAATGCAGAAGGAACTACGCTTGTTGTAGTAAATTCAGTTTGTGGATGTGCGGCAGCAAATGCAAGACCAGGAGTTCGTATTTCATTAGCTAATGAAAAAAGTCCAAGCAACTTAGTAACTGTTTTTGCTGGTGTTGATTTTGAAGCTACAGATCGTGCTCGTGCACTTATGGTTCCTTTCCCTCCTTCATCACCAAGTATGGCTTTGTTTAGAAATGGGGAATTGGTTCATATGTTAGAACGTCATCATATTGAAGGCCGTCCTGCTGAAATGATTGCTGAAAACTTAAAGCAAGCATACGATGAGTTCTGTTAGGAAACTATAGATACTCAGAAAAGAGGATCGAAACTCGATCATAATGTATAAACTTATTGCTAGCCTTATATCTGTTATTTTTTATCTGAGCTTTGGGGGCTTTTTGTTTTTTTTCCATGGAATTCAAATAATATTAATAAATCTTTTTGGGTATCAAGCACATAAAAAATCTGTTGACATACTCAACTTTTTTTTACTGCTATGTTACAATCTTTTAGGTTCTCAAATTGAATTTAATAATCATTTTGATTTGCCTACTAATCGACCTTTAATTATTGTAGCAAACCACCAAAATACTTTTGATATTCCTCCTTTAATATGGTACTTAAGAAAGCATCATTTAAAATTTGTAAGTAAAGAAGAACTTGGAAGAGGAATACCTAGTGTTTCTTATAATCTTCGAAATGGTGGATCAGCATTAATTGACCGAAAAGATCCTAAACAAGCAGTTGCGGAAATTAATCGTCATGCAGAGCTTTTATCTAAAAATAATTGGTCGACTCTTATTTTTCCAGAGGGCACTAGATCTAGAACTGGTGTTCCAAAAAAGTTTAAATTAAAAGGAGTTAAAACCTTGATTGAAAAAATCCCTAATGTATTAATTGTTCCTATTACAATTAATAATTCCTATAAATTTAATCGTTGGGGTGATTTCCCTTTACCTCTAGGGGTAAAAATAACTTTTGATGTTCACACTCCAGTCGAGCCTTCTGAAGATCTGTCAGCAAAGTTCTTTGACCAGATTGAAAAGACAATAACCGATGCTATAGTATTAGATTAATTCCCTGTGAAATTTGCTTTTCGTTTTTCTAAAAAGGCCTGTGTTCCTTCTTTAAAATCTTCTGATCCAAAACAAGTGCCAAAAGCATTGATCTCAACTTCATATCCATTCTGATTTTCATCATATAACGCATTAACTGCATGGATAGCTTGATTCAGAGCAAAAGGAGAATTTTTTAATATCTTTTGAGCTATAGATGCTGCAGTGGGTAATAATTCTTCTTGAGTAACAACTTGAGTAACTAAACCATAATCTAAGGCCTGTACTGCGGTCATCATTTGACAGGTTAATATCAATTCCGTTGCCCTTCCTTTTCCAATGATATGAGCTAATCTTTGTGTTCCACCATATCCTGGAATTACACCTAAAGAGGTTTCAGGTAAACCCATTCGAGCATTGTCGGATGCTATTCTTACATGACAAGACATTGCCAACTCAAGGCCACCTCCTAGCGCAAATCCGTTAATAGCTGCAATTACGGGTTTATTCATTTGCTCGATAAATGTGAACACTTGGTCTTGACCTGTTTGCGAAAGAGCTTTACCTTGACTTTGGCTGAATTCTACAAATTCAGAAATGTCTGCTCCAGCAACAAATGATTTTTCTCCACTTCCTGTTAAAACAATTACCCGAACACTAGTATTACTTCGAAGTTCAGAAAATACAATATGAAGTTCCTCTAAAACTTTTTTATTTAATGCGTTCAGCTTTGTGGGTCTATCAATTTGTATCCATGCAACTTGATCTTGTATTTTTAACTGAAGATTTGCTATATCCATTTTTGTTTATTTAATTGAATGATAAATTTAGTGCCTTGATTTTTTTCTGTTTCATAAGTTATGCTTCCACCGAGAGAATCTATGCTGTTTTTAACTATCGCCAAACCAAGTCCCATCCCGCCTGTTTTGGTAGTGAATTTAGGCTCAAAGATTTTATCAACGTTTTCTTCAGATATTCCAGAACCATTATCTTGAATTTCTATTCTCAGAGACTTTGTTTCTTTTTTAATATGAATATTAATAAGAGGATCTTTATCATGAGGGACTGCCTGAATTGCATTCTGAAGTAAGTTCGTCATAATCCGTATCCATTGAGTACGATCAATATCCCAAATAATTTCTTTTTCGGAACTGCTGAATCGAATTATTCCTAATTTAAAAATATCAATAGATAGACGCGTTATTTCAACAATATTTTCTGCTTCTATTTTAAGTTTAGGTAGGGTTGCAAAATTAGAAAAAGCAGTAGCTACCTTGTTCATAGTGTCAATCTGTTCAATCATAATTTTAGAAAAGTCAATTACTTTTGAATTTATTTTTGGATCACTTGGATCAAATCGCTTTTGGAAACTTTGAATAGTTAAACGCATTGGAGTTAATGGGTTTTTTATTTCATGAGCAACTTGTTTTGCCATTTCCTGCCAAGCTTGCTCTCTTTCTGAACGTGCTAATTTAGCTATACTCTCCTCTAATGCATCTAGCATACTGTTGTAAGAGTTGACTAAACTGTCTACTTCTTTACTTGCGTTAGAAATATATATTTTTTCATTTCCCTTTAATAATCCAGTTCTATCTATTCTAGCTCTAATTGTTTCTAGTGAACGAGTCATATAGCTTGAAATAAAGTAAGCGATTATGATTGCAACTATTAACATGAAAAAATAAATCTGGAATAGTCTAATTAAAAAAGTGTTAAGCTCAGTCGAACTAAAAGAAATATCTTCAAAATAAGGAAAATATAAAATTGCATAGGGTTTCTTCTGGCCATCAAACAAAATGCTGTAAGATGATTGAAATCTTCCCCGTTCCTCGTCATTTTGAATCACTATTCTTTTTCGATTACTCGCTATTAACTGATCAATAATATTGATGTCTAACTTTTGGGCTTCGTCAAAATCTTTCGCTTGCACATATGAATAAAAATAAGGTGTACCTTTCATACTGAAAAGCGCGTATTCTACCTTATGAATTAATTCAATAGACTTAAAAATTTTATAAAAGCTTGATTTATTTTCTTGAATTGAATTGAATGCATCTTCTCGATCAAGTATATATGATAAATGATTTTTTACCTGAGTTTCTTTTCGCACTAAACGCCGTAAATTATAGTCATCCGATTGATTGTAATACTGGTAAAAAGTAGCTCCTAAAATGAGTATTAAAGTCATTAAAACCAAAAGAATCATAGAGTAAAACACACGTGATCTAAGAGAAAAGTTACTTCTAGCCATAGCTGTTACTTTTTTTTAGAACGTTTGTAAACTCTAACTCCAATGAATAAAACAATGGCAAGACCAAAAAGTGAAAGTAGACCAAAAATCCAATGAAAGCTACTTTTTAAAATCACTAAAAAAACAACCGAAAATAAAATAAGTGTAGCTCCTTCGTTCCAAATCCTCATAATGAAAGAAGAATAACGGAATTGATCATTCTGAAGCTCTTTAAAAATTTGATGCGTTTTATAATGGTATAAATATAAAAGTCCTACAAAAAAAAGCTTGATTAACATCCAATCTTGAGACAACCAAGCTGGCATAAGATACAAAAGAGTATAAGCAAAAATGCTAGCCAAAATTGCAGAGGGCCATGTTATTATATACCAAAGCCTTTTTGCCATTATCTTTAATTGTTTACTCAATATATCACGTTCAATATCTGGTTTTGATTGGGATTCAATGTGATAAATAAAGATTCTGGGGATATAGAATAAACCTGCAAACCAGGTAATCACAAAAATTAAATGAAGAGACTTTATGTAGTTATAATATTCTAGCAAAAAAACTATTTTATAAGTTCTAAAGTACAAAAAGAAAGCCAAATCTAAAGCAATTCTAACTATTGTATCGTTTCAATTCTCTTCTCAAGAAGAACGCTGTTACAATTGTAGCAAAAACTTCAGCAATAGGAAAAGATATCCATATTCCAAGTTCTCCATAGTATTTTGGTAATATTAATATCAGAGGAATAAAAAAGAATCCTTGACGTGTAAGCGTTAACAAAAGTGCTGGAACTGCTTTACCTATTGCTTGAAAATATGCAGACCCTATAAGTTGAATTCCAATTATTGGAGTTGATAAAAAGACCCATCTAAGAACTTCTTTTGTTTTTATTATTACAGTCTGATCTTGTGTAAAGGTGCCTGCTATAGATTCAGAAAAAAACATAATCATTAGAAAAACAAAAGTTGCTAAGAGTGTAGCATAAATTAATGCTTTTTGAATGACTTCTAGAACGCGATCTTTTTTATTTGCACCATAATTGAAGCCCGCTATTGGAACAAACCCCTGAGTGATACCAAGTATTGGAAAAAGTGCAAACATTAACATCCTACTAATTATAGCATAAACTGCAACAGTAGATTCTCCAGATAATTCAAATAAAATATTATTAACCAGAAGGACTGTAAAGCTAACTACTGCTTGCCTGGATAAAGTAACAAAACCCAAAAAACTAATTTCTTTTACAATAGTTAAATCAAGAAATAAATCTGAGAATTTTAAAAATAAATCTGACTTTCCAGATATGAAAAAAAATAAAATATAGGTCGTGCATATTCCATAAGACATCGTTGTGGCCCATGCTGCTCCCTCCATTCCCCAATTAAAAACATATATAAAAAGATAATCTAATATCAAGTTAGATATCGAAGGAAGCATCATAGCATACATTGCATATTTTGGTTTTCCCTCGGAACGAATGGTGTTATTCCCCATCATTGCAAGACCCAAAATTGGAACTCCATATAAAACAATAGTATAATATATCTTAGCTGGAGCGAACAGGGCTCCCTTTCCTCCAAATAAAGGAATAATAGACTCTATAAAAACCAATCCTAAAGTCATAAAACTGAGTGTGAAGAATAAGGTCAGAGTAAGTTGATTTCCGAAGGTTTTGTTTGCTTTGACTTTATTATTACTCCCTAAAGCTCTGGAAATAATTGAACCTCCCCCCATTCCAATTGACATTCCTAATGCTGCAATAAAAAAGGAAACTGGAAGAACAACATTGATTGCGGCAATAGCATTTGTACCTATCCATTGACCAACAAAAATAGTGTCAATTAAAATATTAAGCGACATAACCAAAATCCCTATAGATGCAGGGACTGATTGTTTCAGTAGGAGTTTCCCAATGGGATCCGTTCCCATTTGAACGGCTTTTTGAGTCATTATCCTTTTGAATCAGATAATGCCCATTCATCTATCCAACGGCTCATTACATTTACCCATTCTTCTCTATCGTTTATGCAAGGAAGAACTTGGAGTTGCTCCCCTCCTTTTTCTTCAAAATCTTCTGCCGCTTCCATACCAATTTCTTCTAAAGTTTCTAAACAGTCAGAAACAAATGCAGGGGTAGCTATAGCTAATTGTTTTAATCCGCTTTTAGCAAAGTTAGCAATCGTACGGTCTGTATAAGGCTGGAGCCACGGGTCCACTCCCAGTCGGGACTGGAATGAAGTAGAAAAAGTACCTTCTTTTAATTCTAAATATTCTGCTACAAGACGTGTTGTTTCATAACATTGATGACGATAGCAAAACTCATGTGCTTTGGAATGAGTAATACAACATTCACCATTAATTTTACAGTGTGATTTAGTTATATCTGACTTTCGAATATGGCGTTCAGGAACTCCATGATAAGAAAATAATAAATGCTCCCAGTTTTTCCCCTGTAAACCTTCTGCAATTGAATTAGAAAGAACCCGAATATAGTCAGGGTGTTTGTAAAAAGCTGGTAATGATGTGAAGTTTAAGTTTGGAAAGAACTCATCTCTAAGTTTTTCAGCAAGAACCAAAATTGTCTCGGTAGTTGCCATAGCAAATTGAGGGTAAAGAGGGATAATAAAAACTTCGTCTACTCCTTGATCTACAAGCTTCTGAAGCCCTTTTTTAATTGACATAGATCCATATCTCATAGCCAAGCTAACTGGTGTAGAGACTTTTTTAGATACTTTGCCTTGAAGTCTTTCAGAAAGAACTATTAGCGGTGATCCTTCTTCCCACCAGATTTTTTTATAGGCTCTTGCAGATTGCTTTGGCCTTGTATTTAAAATTATTCCTTTAACTAAAATGGTCCGAAAAATTTTAGGTAAATCTACAACCCGTTCATCCATTAAAAATTCACCTAAATACCTTTTCACATCTTTTGGACTTGGACTTTCTGGTGACCCTAAATTTACTAACAGTACTCCTTTCATAAGCTTTCTTTCATTGTAGTGTTTTTTGATACTTACTGTATAATAAGTTTACTGTAAAGATAATGACATTAAGTATTTTTTTGGAGTTGTTCCATACTTCTTTTTGAAGGCAGCTATAAAATGACTTGAAGTACTGTAACCAATTTTTAAGCCTACCTCATTAACATTATAATTTTTTGAAGCTAACATTCTTCTTGCTTCTTCCATCTTGTGATCTAATAAATAGCCAAAAACAGTGTCTCCGTATAGTTGCTTGAAGCCTTCTTTTAATTTGTTCAGGCTTAAACCAGTTTCTTCCGAAAGTTCTTGTAAAGAGGGTGGTTCAGATATATTTTTTAAAATCAATTCTTTTACTAATCGAATTTTACGAATATTATCTTCATCAATCAAAAAAGGACATTGTTCAATATTGGTATCTTCATTTTTATTAAAATACAAACTCAATAACTCATAAACCTTTCCTTTCAAATATAATGCTTTCATGCTCTCATGAATATTAGAATTTGAAATTTGACTTAATACTACAGCCATACTCGGATTAATAACTCCATTATCGTAGTATTTCTTTGTACTGTTTTCTGGACTTAAAAAATGAATGTGATCTGCATCTAACGAAAATAAACTGTGAAATTTTTTAATGGAGATTATAACGCTTACGATCCAAGTGTTTGTCTGAAGCTTAAGGTTAATAGGCAAATCTCGTTGTGGATTGTAAAGTAAAATAGAATGTTCTTCTTTTACATTGAATACATAATTTCCTTCGTTAAAAACAAAATCACCATGCCCCTTAATACAAAAATCAAATTGTATAAAACTACTGTTTATCTCATGAACTTGATTGGAAACTTCTAAAGTCTCATTTTGAAATTTAAGAACATAAAACCCTTCTTCAATTATTATTTTAGAACTAATACTTTTAGCGTTATTTTTAATCATAATAAATCTTTTTACTATTTAGATACACTCTAAATAAGAGCCACGAATCAATCCATAAAGACCTTATTCTATTGGTTTATTAACTTTATTTAACAAAAATAAACTCTTTGCGTTATTAATAATACTTTTAGCGTTACTTTTTTTAAAAGTAGCCACCTATTTTTGTAAATGATTAGAAAAAATCAATGAAAGTTTCAAAGAGTAAGAAACATTTTTATGCCATAGGTATTAGTTATTTAAATGCTGACCTAAAAACAAGAGGTGACTTCAGTCTTAGTGTAACTCAAAAAGAGTCCCTTACTATAGAGGCAAAAAGAGAAGATATTGAAGAAATTCTAATAATTTCTACCTGTAACAGGACAGAAGTCTATGGGCACGTAAGCCACCCTATTCAACTGATTAACTTATTGTGTAAACACTCTCAAGGGAGTTTATCTGTTTTTAATGAAATAGGTTATATTCTTAAAGAAAATAATGCAATCCATCATGTTTTTAAAGTTGGAACTGGCTTAGACAGCCAAATTCTTGGAGATTTTGAAATTATTGCTCAAATCAAGCAAGGGTTTTTCAGATCTAAAAAACTTGGAATGGCTCAAGGGTTCTTGGAGCGTCTAGTAAATGCTGTAATTCAAGCAAGTAAACGAATAAAAACAGAAACAAAAATCTCAAGTGGGGCAACTTCTGTTGCTTTTGCATCAGTTCAGTACATCAAAAAAGAAATTGAAAATATTTCTAAAAAAAACATATTGCTTTTTGGTACTGGGAAAATAGGAAGAAATACGTGTGAAAATTTGATTAAACATACTCAAAACGATCATATAGTTTTGATTAACAGGACACACGAAAAAGCAAAAATTATAGCTGGAAAATTCAATGTTCTTGTCAAGCAATATGGGGAATTACCGGCAGAAATCAGAAAAACAGATGTACTGATTGTAGCAACTGGAGCTAGACAGCCAACTATTTCAAAAGACATTATTCATAAAGACACTCCTTTATTAATTTTAGATTTATCTATTCCCAGTAATGTGAATTCAAATGTTGAAGAGCTTGAGCATGTGACCTTAATAAATCTAGATACGCTGTCTCAAATTACCAATAAAACATTAGACGATCGAAGACAATATATACCTCAAGCCAAAATAATTTTGGAAGAGGTGAAAGGTGAATTTTTAGAATGGCTAGAACATAGACAATATGCACCAGCACTTAGAGCTCTTAAAGCAAAGTTGAAAGCACAGCAGGTTTCTGAAATTAAAAATCAAGAAAAAAAAGAAAACCTTTGCGTTTTTAATTCTGCAACAGTAACTATTTCAGACCAAATAATTCAGAAAATTACAGGTCAAGTAGCTAATTACCTAAAAGAAAATCCAAATAAAGCAACCTCAACACTTGATGTGATTAAAGATGTTTTTCAACTGGATATCAAAGCAAATGAAAAAGCTACTTAGGATAGGGACCAGAGAAAGTGCTTTGGCTTTATGGCAAGCATATACACTTCAAAATCTATTGAAAAATAAAGGTTTTGAAACCGAGCTAGTGCGTATAAAAAGCAATGGAGACATTGACATAAATAAACCACTTTATGAAATGGGTACAACAGGTGTTTTTACAAAAACACTGGATACTGCATTGCTAAATAATCGAATAGACCTGGCGATTCACAGCATGAAAGATGTCCCTACTTTATTGGCAAAAGGAATTCAGCAAGCAGCAGTTCTAAAGCGCGGTCCTATCTCAGATATCATTGTTAAAAAAACAAAATCATCAATAAATAAAACTACAACAATTGCAACAGGAAGTTTAAGGAGAAAAGCACAATGGCTGGCTCAATACCCAAATCATAACATTGTTCCACTTCGGGGTAATATTCAAACCCGCTTAAAAAAATTAGAGGAAAGCCCTTGGCAAGGTGCTCTTTTTGCTGAAGCTGCATTAGTTCGTTTAGAAGTAAATGAAAAGAATGTTGAAATTTTAGACTGGATGTTACCCGCTCCGGCTCAAGGTGCCTTGGTGATTGTTTGTAAAACAGAAGATCAGGAGCTTTTTGATATCCTTCAAGAATTAAATGTTAAAGAGGTCGCAATTTGTACAAAAATTGAACGTGATTTCCTACGAACCCTCGAAGGAGGATGTACTGCACCCATAGGAGCAATAGCTGCTATAAAAGGCAGTCAAATTTATTTTAAGGGAGGTGTTTTTTCTTTAAACGGAAAACAAAAATTAATTTGTTCGGAAACATATCCTTTGTCTTCAAGTGAAAATATGGGAATCGAACTAGCAAATAATTTATTACAAAAAGGCGCACAAGATTTACTTAAAGAATTTAAATCTTCTAAATGAAAAGTACTCTAAGAATTCTTTCGACTAAAACACTATCTCTAGCTCAAAAGAATCAGATTATAGCAATGGGATTTAATTACACTGAGCATAATTTTATAGAAACACAAATTGTTCCTTTTAATTATGTAGAGAATAACTGCACCTTGCTTTTTTCAAGTCAAAACGCAGTAAAATCTGTTTATTCTAAATCTGGTATTTATACAATTTTAAAAAATAAAAAATGTTATTGTGTTGGTGAAAAAACAAAAAATCTTTTAGTCAAAAAAGGCCTGAAAGTTGTTCATTTTGAGAAAAATTCATCAGATTTAGCCGATTTTATCATAGAAAAAGCTAAATATGAAAAATTTTGGTTTTTCTGCGGAAAAGAAAGAAGACTAGAATTGGAAACTAAACTGAGAGACGAGAATATTGAAATTTATCCGTCAGAAGTATATCAAACATCCTTAAAGCCAAAAGAAATGGGATTATTTGATGTTATTCTTTTTTATAGTCCAAGTGGAGTAAACAGTTTTCTTGAAAATAACAAAATTAATCAGAGTATTTGTGTTTGCATTGGCCCAACTACTGCAAATTCAATTTTAGTTCCACAAAAAAATATACTAATTGCCTCTAAACCAACTATAGAGAATATGATTTATACAATTATAAAAAAGCTAAATACTCATGATTAAAAATGATCTATTCTTAAAGGCTTTAGCCGGAGAAACAGTTTCTCGTCCACCCGTTTGGATGATGCGTCAAGCAGGAAGATATTTACCAGATTTCATGAAATTAAAAGCTAAATATGATTTTTTTACTCGCTGCCAAACTCCAGAATTAGCAACAGAAATAACAGTGATGCCTATTAAACAAATCGGCCCCGATGCTGCTATTTTATTTAGCGATATCCTCGTGGTTTTACAAGCAATGAATATTAAGGTCGAAATGAAACCTAGTGTTGGCCCTTGGATTCCAAAACCTATTCGAAGTAGAGCTGATTTAAACCAAGTAATTGTTCCTTATGCAGAGGAAGCGCTTGGATATGTAATAGATGCTGTTAAAATGACCAAACAGGAACTCAATAATGAAGTTCCTTTAATTGGCTTTGCTGGTTCACCTTGGACACTTTTATGTTATGCTCTCCAAGGGCAGGGTTCTAAAACTTTTGATAAGGCAAAAGAATTTTGTTTTAAAGAACCTGAAATGGCTCATGAATTACTTCAAAAAATAACTGATACAACAATAGATTATCTGAGAACAAAAGCTACTGCAGGTGTCAATGCGCTTCAAATATTTGATTCATGGGGTGGATTATTATCACCTGAAGATTATAATACTTTTTCATGGCCATACATTCAGCAAATTATTGTTGCTGTAAAAGACTTATGTCCTGTTATTGTTTTTGGAAAAGGCTGTTGGTTTGCACTCAACGATATGTCTAAGTCAGGTGCTTCTGCACTTGGAGTAGACTGGACTTGTTCTGCCCGAAATGCTAGATACCTTTCTGGTGGAAATATCACATTACAAGGAAATTATGATCCACACAAGTTAATGTCTCCAATACCAAAAATTAAGAGTGATGTTAAAAAAATGATAGATGCTTTTGGTAAAGATCGTTATATAGTAAACTTGGGACATGGAATTTTACCTCACATACCCGTTAGTCATGCACAAGCATTTGTAGATGCTGTAAAAGAATATGACAACTAAATTATGAAAAACTCTTTTTACAAATATATCTGTGAACTTCAAAACACTATTGTTTCTGCATTAGAGTTAGTTGATGGAGTTGAATCTTTCAAAGAAGATATTTGGAAACGATCTGAAGGTGGAGGAGGAAGAACACGGGTGCTTGAAAATGGTGCTGTATTTGAAAAGGGAGGGGTTAATATTTCAGGTATTCATGGAACATTACCCATGAGCATGCAAAAATATCTGAATGTGAATGAGACGTCTTTTTATGCTTGTGGTCTTAGTTTAGTTTTGCACCCTAAAAATCCGATGGCTCCCACTGTTCATGCAAATTGGAGATATTTTGAAATGTATGACCTTAATGGTAATATTGTAGACCAATGGTTCGGAGGCGGATTAGATCTTACTCCATATTATCTATTCGAAGAAGATGCAATTCATTTTCACCAAATATGTAAAAATGCATGTGACCTAAACGACCCTAAATTATACTCTGAATATAAAAAAAAATGTGATGAATATTTTTGGAATTCTCACCGAGATGAAGCTAGAGGAGTTGGCGGATTATTTTTTGACTATTTAAAACCTAGTCAAGATAAATCACTAGATCAATGGTCAAGTTTTGTAATTGATGTAGCAGATAGTTTTTTGGAAGCTTACCTGCCAATTATTAATAGAAGAAAAGATTTGCAATATACATCTGAGCAAAAAAAATGGCAAGAAATCAGAAGAGGACGTTACGTTGAATTTAATTTAGTTCATGATAAAGGAACGCTTTTTGGTTTAAAAACAAATGGTAGAATTGAAAGTGTTTTGATGAGTCTTCCTCCGAAAGTTCAATGGCATTATGATCATCATCCTGAAAAAAAATCACTTGAGGAAAAACTTATGAAAGTCATCAAAAAACCCAGAAATTGGGTTTTATAAATCAAAGATGGTTGCTTTTTACTAAATTAACTATTAGAAAAACTAAATCCCTATGAATACTCTTTCGATTTTAATTGTATTGCCTCTATTAGTAATTTTCTCTTATATATTTGATTCTATTGCAAGGAAAACAAAATTTCCCTCAGTTATTTTATTGATGTTTACTGGAATAATTATTCGAGCAGCTATTAACTTTTATGGTTTTACTGAATATGGTTTTTTAGATCAATTAATTCCTGTTCTAGGAACTGTTGGTCTTATTCTAATAGTATTGGAAGGTTCACTAGAACTTAAAATAAAAAGAGAAAAATTACCTGTAATTTTAAAAGGATTTTTTGCAGCAGCAATTATATTAATTGTGAACATTATCATTGTTAGTTGGGCATTTGAAAACCTTCTAAACATAGAATATAAAGCTGCAGTGATTTTTGCCATACCCCTAGCAATAATAAGCAGTGCAGTAGCTATTCCTTCTGCAGCAGGATTACTAAAACAGGAAAAAGAATTTGTGGTTTTTGAATCAACCTTTTCTGATATCTTAGGGATAATGACTTTTAACTATGCTATTCGTCAATTTGAGTCTAATTTAGCTTTAATAAGTGCGGAATCAATAGTTTCCCTTGGATTACAAATTATTGGTGTGATTGTGGTTTCGTTGGTAATAACATACTTGCTTTTTCAATTAATAGAAAAAATTGATCATCATGTTAAATTTTTCCTTGTTCTAGCGTTACTTGTTCTGGTTTATGCATTTGGTAAGCTACTTCACTTACCCGCCTTGGTGACCATCTTTATATTTGGGTTATTTTTAAGTAATGTAAAAGAATTACTCCCATCATTTATGCAGAAGTATTTAGACTTAAATCAATCTGAAAAGGGGCTTCACGAATTTCATATTCTTACTGCAGAATCAACATTTCTAGTTAAAACATTCTTTTTTCTAATTTTTGGATTCTCAATCAGTTTAAGTCAATTTAATTCTTTAACTCCTTTAATTTATGGTGTTTTTATTTTTGGGATTATGTTTCTTATTCGGTATTTATATTTTACAGCTACAACATTTAAAATAAAACCTTCTTCTTTGGTTTATATGTCTCCAAGAGGTTTAATTAGTATTTTACTTTTTCTTCAAATTAAAGAGATTTCTGTTATAGATAGTTCTAATTCAGTTATTAATGAACAGGTTCTCTTGATTATAATTCTAGCTTCAATGCTGATCATGACATTGGGAACTATGAAAAAACATCAGCAAGATGTTGAAGAAGATTATGAATTAGATTCTATTGAGAAACTAGAAGAGATTAGTTCAAATTCATTAGATAAGTTCTTAGATGAAAGTTCTGGTAACAAAGAAGACCTTAATTAAAATTATCATTATGTATCCATTAAAACGAAATAGAAGACTAAGAAGTTCCGAGGTTATAAGATCTTTAGTTAGAGAACAGTATCTTTCACCAAACGATTTCATTGTCCCTCTTTTTATAGTAGAGGGCTCAAATATAAAAGAAGAAATAATTTCAATGCCTGACTATTACAGGATGAGCTTAGATAAGCTCAAAAAAGAGGTTCAAGAATTATGGGTGATTGGGTTAAAAGCTGTTTTGCTTTTCGTAAAAGTACCCGACAACTTAAAAGATAATAAAGGGAGTGAGGCTTTAAACCCAGAAGGATTGATGCAGAAAGCAATCGCCTTAATTAAAGAAACTATTCCCGAAATGATAGTTATGACTGACGTTGCTTTGGATCCATATTCCTCTTTTGGCCATGACGGTATTGTAGAAGAAGGGAAAGTCATAAATGATGCGACAGTCGAAGTATTAGCAAAAATGTCATTATTACACGCTCAAGCTGGTGCTGATTTTGTAGCCCCAAGTGATATGATGGATGGACGTGTTTTGGCAATTCGCTCGGTACTTGAAAAGGAACATTTTCATGACACAGGAATTATGAGTTACAGTGCAAAATATGCTTCTGCCTTTTACGGTCCTTTTCGCTCTGCATTAGATTCTGCACCTAATTTTGGAAATAAAAAAACATATCAAATGGATTTTCATAACCGCAAAGAAGCTCTCTTAGAGGCCGAAATGGATATTGAAGAAGGTGCAGATATTGTAATGGTAAAACCAGGGTTAGCATACTTAGATATTGTTCGTGATTTGAATAATCATATAGGTGTTCCAATTGCTGCATACCAAGTAAGTGGAGAGTATTCAATGCTTAAAGCTGCCGCTCAAAAAGGATGGGTTAATTACGATGCTATAATTTATGAGCAACTTGCCGCTTTCAAAAGAGCAGGAGCATCTTTAATTGCCACTTATTCTGCGAAGGATGCTATTCGGATTATGGGTTAGTGCTTTCTTTAAATCAGGGCATATAATTATTTCCCATATTTTCGTTCAGGTGAAAATCTGCTTATATCCATAGATGTTTTTTTGTTTGAAATTAATTCAGAAACCAACTTTCCTGTTCCAGGTCCTAAACTCCACCCCATCATAGCATGACCAGTGGCCATTATTATATTTTTACAAGAAGAGTGTCTTCCTATAAAAGGTAATCCGTCTGGAGATAAGGGACGCAAACCACATTTAGCCTGTTCTTTATCTTCCTTAAGAAGTTGAACTCCTTCATAATATTTACTTGCAGCCTCAGCAATAGCTTCAACCCGATTCATGCGAATTGTGTTATTAATCCCGGCTATTTCCATAGTGCCTGAAAATCGAGTGAAACCTTGCATAGGAGTTACTGCAACTTTTGATTCCATTAATAATGTGGGCATCGTAATTCCTGTTGGAGCTTTTACATTTATTCGGTATCCTTTTCCAGCTTGAATAGATAAAGCTATTTTTAAAGGTTTTAAAAGTTCTTCTGTCCAAGCACCTGCCGCAAAAACTACCTCATCTGCTTCAAATTGTCCTCGGTTGGTATTAACTTTTTTGATTTTTTTATTTAATAAATCAAATGAATTAACTTCAGTCATCTTATTAATTTTTACTCCATTTTTGATAAGATTATCCCTTAATTGATTCATAAAAACTCCTGGTGTTGTATGAGCATCGCAACGATAATGATAAGCACCAGCAATATTCATTTTAACATCAGGCTGAAGTTCTGCTACCTCCTTAGGCCCTAATAATGAAACATCTAGTCCTAAGTCTTGAGCAGATTTCATCACAGAAAACTCTTCTTTTTCTGCTTTTGTCGTCTTAAAGGCCATTAAAAGTCCACGATCCTCTAGATGAAAATCGAAGTTCATAGATTCATGCATTTCGTGATAAAGTCCTTTGCTAAGTGAATTAATATCTTTTATAATAGATAATGACCTTTGTACGTGTTCTTTAGAGCAAGACTTCATAAACTTCCACCCCCAGGAAATTAAATCTGCATCCATTCGAGGTTTTATATAAAATGGACTAGAGGAATTAAACATCCACTTAATACCTTTAGAAATCATTCCAGGAGCAGCAAGAGGAACAATGTGGCTTGGAACCAAATAACCCGCATTAACAAAAGAAGCACCCTCAGAAAGGGTTGCTTTATCCAAAACTACAACTTCGTGTCCTTCTGCCCTCAAATAAAATGCAGATGATAACCCTACAATTCCCCCTCCAATTACTACTATCTTCTTTTTCATTTATCTAAATAATTTGAAATCCTTCGGCATATATATCTTCTTGGTCTATGAGTATTGTATTGTATCCTGTAATCCTCGCGCTACCTTCAATACTCGTAATAATAGCAGGTAATAAACCAACTCTTGTTGCTTTTTCAATTGTTCCAATAAATTTGGATCCAATAATACTTTCATGAACAAAAGTAGAAGCTATATCTAGTTTATCTTTTGAAAACCATTGAGCCATTCTAGCAGAAGTTCCTGTTCCACATGGAGATCGATCAATAGCCTTGTATCCATAGAAAACAGCATTACGAGCTGTAGATTCTTTATCGATTATTTTTCCAGACCATAATACATGGCTACACCCTTTAATATTAGAATCTTCTGGATGAATAAATTCTTGAATTTCGTTAACTAATGTTCTTAATGTCTTACTAAAATCTATTAGTTTTCCAGCCGTATATTGCTCTATTCCAATAAAGTTTTCTTGTGGATCAACAATGGCATAAAAATTACCTCCATAAGCTATATCAACCTTTAATTTTCCTAATTCTGGATGATTTACTTTAAGACCTTCAGAATATAAAAAAGAAGGTATATTTGTAAATTTAACAGAGGTTACTCTTTCAGCCTCTTGAGTGTAGAATGCTATAATTAAACCTGCAGGAGTTTCAACACGTATGGTTCCTTTTTTTTTTGGTAAAACCAATTTTTCTTCAATCAAAATAGTAATTGTTCCGATTAAACCGTGCCCACACATTGGTAAGCATCCACTGGTTTCTATAAACAATACTGAAACGTCGTTAGAGTTATCTATTGGGTGGAAAAAGAAACTTCCACTCATCATGTCGTGCCCCCGAGGTTCAAACATTAATCCCTTTCTAATCCAATCAAATTCTTTAAGAAAATGAAGTCGTTTTTCCATCATCGTTTTCCCAACTAACTCAAGCTTAGGAGATGTTATAACACGAACTGGATTCCCGGCAGTATTTCCGTCGATACAACTAAATTTTGTTATACTTCTCATTTAGTTTTTTATTGATATAAGCACTCACTTCCTCTTCCATTAGTGGTAAGGTGAGTGTCCCTTTTTGTAAAATAATATTGTGAAATTCTCTAATATTAAAATTCTCTCCTAATTCATTTTCGGCTTTTTTTCTGAGTTCTGAGATTTTCAACTCCCCTACTTTGTAAGATAATGCTTGGCCTGGCCAAGAAATATAACGATCAACTTCAGTATTAATTTCATGAAGAGATAACGCTGTGTTTACGGCCATAAATTCTACTGCTTGTTCTTTTGACCATCCAAAAGCATGAATTCCTGTATCAACAACCAACCTACATGCCCTCCACATCGAATAAGTTAATTGACCGAAACGTTCGTAAGGTGTTGTGTAAATTCCCATTTCTTTAGCAAGTGCTTCTGTATATAAACCCCATCCTTCACCATATGCGGATAAATAAAGAGATCTTCTAAAGCTTGGTATTTCGTCAGATAATTCAGAATTTAAAGCCCCTTGTAAGTGATGCCCTGGAACTGCCTCATGAGCAGTAAGCGCAGGAAGTACATATAATGGACGACTGGATAATTTATATGTGTTCACCCAGTAATACCCAGGATTTGTGCTTCCTGGTGAGGTTGGTATATATCTCCCTCCAGTGTACTTGGGTGCAATTGCATCTGGAACAGCAGCAACACCATACGGAGTTCTAGGTAGAGTTTCAAAAAATTTTGGTAACTGTTCATCTAATCGTTTGGCTATGTCTCGAGCGCGCATCAAAAGCTCATCACCAGATTGGGCATAAAACTGTTTATTTGTTCTTAAAAAAATAAAAAAATCTTCAAAACTTCCTTGAAACTCAACTTCTTCGATAATCTTTTTCATAGAAGTTTTTATTTTTGAAACTTCATCTAATCCTAATTGATGTACCTCTTGAGCTGTCATATCTAAAGTAGTATAATGAGCTATTCGATCTTGATAAAATACAGCTCCATTAGGTGTATCACTTACTCCAATTAATTTTCTTGTTTTGGGGTAATATTCCGTTTCAAAAAACATTTTAATTTTTCGAAAAGACGGAATTACATAATCTTTAATCGCAATGTGAGCTGCTGACAACAGAGAATCTTTTTCTTCAGCTAAAATCTGGTTTGGAAGATTTTTAAAAGGGGAAAAATAGAAATTATCGTCTACTGTTTCTGTAATATGTTTATTATAGGTACTCTCGTATCCATCAAAAATAACTAAAGGTTGAGACACTCCCTCATTTAATCCTTTTCTTAATAAATTAAGATTTTGATCTACAAAAAAAGGGATGGCTTCAAGCATTTTAAGGTATTCTAAGGTTTGGTTTTTTGAGTTCAAAGGACTTACTCGATAAACTAAACTATTATGAAATCCTGAATCTGATGACAATGGGTTTAAGTGAGTTTTAAATTCAAAATTAGCCAGATGATCTTTTATCAAAAATTTTAATAACTCCAATGAAATATTATCGTCTTTGGAAAGATTTGCAATCTGAATTAATTTAACCTTTTCATATAAATTACTGTAAAAATTATAATCAGCTTCATATCTTTCTTCAGAATGATCTCCTAGTGGAAAAGCTAAAGAGTCGAATGAACTATAACTTTCATATAGATCTATACAATCTTGAAGCTTTTTTTTATTTTCAGTAATACTTGAACAGCCTAATCCAAGTGCTAAAAAAATTAATACAAAATAGATTTTTTTCATAATGATGATTTTGTTAGTTGTTTGTTCACAGTTCGATAAATACCTAATAGATTTTCATTTTTTAAAGCATCAGGCAATAACTCCTTTGGGCAGTCTTGAAAACAGATAGGTCTTAACCAGCGATGAATTGATGACGTTCCAACAGATGTAAAGCGGCTGTCAGTAGAGGCAGGAAATGGACCCCCGTGGTTCATTGAAGGGGATACTGACACACCTGTAGGTAAACCCTCGAAAAGTAATCGCCCGACTTTGTTTTGAATTATATTCAACAGTTCTCTGTTTTCTTTTAATTCGTCTATATTCCCTAAAACTGTTGCAGTTAATTGTCCCGGAAGCGCCTCGGTTACTATCATTAATTCTGAAATAGTTGAGCAAAGAACCACAAGGCTAAAAGGTCCAAAAACTTCTTCTAAAAGTATGGGTTTTTTTATGGCATCCTCACCAGAAATGACTCCTATAGCAGGACTATTAGAATCTAGGCTAGCTCTAAATACAGAAGCACCTTGATTTTTCATATTTTGAAGTTGAAGCTCATAATTCTTACTAATATTTGGATGAACCATACATGAAATTTCACCTTTTAAAGTTTCCAATTTAAGTTCTTCTAAGAAGGAACTCGTCTCATTTCCTAAAAGTAAAATTAAGCCTGGATTAGTACAGAACTGACCAGTTCCAAGTTTGATAGAATCGGATAATTGATTAGGTAAGTTAGAATCTGTATACAAACGATTAGGTAAAATAAATATAGGATTTACACTTCCCATTTCTGCAAAAACAGGTATGGGTTCTTTCCTTTTTTGGGCTATATCATAAAGGGCTTTTCCTGCTTTATAACTTCCCGTAAAACCAACGCCTTTGAGTTTCAAATGTTCCACTAAACGTTGTCCAATTGTAATTGCTTCTCCATGTAAATGTGCAAAAATGCCTGCGGGTAAGCCCGACTTATTAATTGCATTTTGTATTGACTGAGCAACTAATTCACTTGTACCGGCATGATAAGGGTGACCTTTAATAATCACTGGACATCCTGCTGCTAAAGCAGATATAGTGTCTCCTCCTGCAGTTGAAAAAGCTAAAGGAAAGTTACTAGCTCCAAAAACTACGATAGGACCAATGGGGTATAGCATTTTGCGTAAATCGGGAACACCTTCTATACCTACGTCCAAAAATGCATTAACATAAGAACCTTCTTTTAATAAATCTATAAAACTTTGAATCTGACCTAATGTTCTTAAAAACTCGCCTTGAGCTCTGCCATCAGGATAACCCGATTCCAGCTTATATTGTTCAATAATAGAATCCTTATTCTCCTCTATTTCTATTTTTATTTGCATTAAAAAATGAGCTCGCTTAGTTAAGGATGTTGCTGCATAGTCAGAAAATACTTGGGATGCTATTTCACAACTATACTCAATTTCTTCAGTAGTTACGTTATAATACTTTTGCGAAAGTTGATTATTATTCTTAGCATCATAAGTAAAAAAAGATGTTGTGTTTATCGAATTAGACTTTTTGCCATTAATTATACTTCTTCCTTGAATCATAAGTATGTTTTATAGTTTCCCAAATCGGGACGAGTTGCCAAAGATTGATCAATTATTTTCTGAACGCGGATACGTTCTTCTCCTTTTAATTCAATTCTTGGCTTTCTAACGTATCCAGTTCCTATTCCAGTTGCAACTTCACATTGCTTAATGTTTTGAACAAGCTGAGGAGTTATATCCAATTCTAATAAAGGTAAAAACCAACGATATATACTTAAAGCTTCTTCTATTTTCCCTGCTTTAGTATAGGCGAAAACTGCAACTGTTTCTCTTGGAAAAGCATCTACCAGACCTGCTATCCATCCGTGAGCACCCATAACCAAGCTTTCCATGGCTAATGTATCTACACCGCATAAAATTTGATATCTATTACCAAATCGATTAATCATTCTAGTTACGTTAGAAATATCTTGGGTTGATTCTTTTACAGCTTGAATATTTTTATATTTTTGTAATTGACCAAACATATCTAAAGTAACTTCAATTTTATAATCTACTGGGTTATTGTAGATCATAATAGGAAGTTTTGTTGATTGAGCAATAGATGCAAAATAATCTACAGTTTCATCATCTGTTGATTTATAGCTCATTGGCGGAAGTAACATTAAACCATCGGCACCATTCGCTTCAGCTGCTTGAGCTGCTTCAATAGCCTCGTTTGTAGATTGCTCTGCAATATTAATAATCACAGGAATTAAACCCAAAATAACTTCTTGAGCTTTGTTTAGCAACTTAACTTTTTCTAATGCCTTTAGTGTGCTAGCTTCTCCCAAAGTTCCGCCTAATACAATTCCATGAACACCTGCATCAATTTGTTCTAATAGATTTAATTCAAAAGCTTTAAGGTCTAACTCTTCGTGCTGATCAAATTGTGTTGTTAATGCTGGCATAACGCCTTGCCATTTAAAATCCATAATGCTTTTTTGTTTTATTATTATTAAAAAACCATCAATTATAAGTTTAATCTTTTAGTTTTTTTAAGTAATTTATGATATTTTGAACTGACAACAAATATTTAATTTAAAAATATTACATGAAGTTTACTTTTGAGCATGAATTATTATTAAGTTTATGTTCAAACTTTTTACCTTAAAGCTCACTAGGTATAATAAAAATTTCAGGTGATGTTGATGGTGTGTTACCGATTAAAATAAATTAGTGCGTTTTATAAAATAAAAATCAAGAATATATTAAAGAGAGTAAAAAAAAATTACATTTTTAATGAACCTTATCTTATTTGCAATTCTATGACATAGTATTTAATAGATTTTTGTTGACGGATTAGACAATAGAAAATGATTATTAAACACAAAATCTTCTTTATGAAAAAAGTATTAAAAATTATTTTTAGCTTAATGATTCTTTTATTTGCACTTATTTATATAAGTCCAAATAGTTATATAATTCCGGGTATTTTTAAGATTTATGGTACAGGACATAATACCGCTTTTCTTGAAGATTATGAGGTTTTTGATAACAGAATTGTTGAGGCTTCCAACAAACCTCAAAAATGGCCAACTCATAAAAGTTATAATATTATTGAGCCTACTGACCGATTAATTAAAGCACATAAGAAATATAAAAGTGTTGCTTATTTGATTATTAAAAATGATAGTATTTTTCATGAAAAATACTATCAAGGATACTCAGATACCTCAAAAAGCAACTCTTTTTCTATGGCAAAAAGTATGGTTACAGGGATGTTAGGAAAGGCTATTGAAGAGGGTAAAATTGAAAGTATTGATCAAAAAGTGGGAGACTTTTTTGAGGAATTTAAAGAAGAAAATGGATCAACACTTACCGTTGGCGATTTGGCAAGTATGACATCCGGACTCGACTGGGTTGAAGAATATTACAATCCTTTAAATATTACCACCAAAGCTTATTTCACAGATGATCTGCAAGGTCTTTTACGCAATCGTAAAATAACGGGTATTCCAGGGAAAAAATTCCTCTATTTAAGTGGAAACACGCAACTGTTAGGAATGGTGATTAGTAAAGCAGTTGGAGAAAATTTAAGTACCTACTTTTCTGAAAAATTTTGGAAGCCTATGGGTGCAAAAGAAGATGCATTGTGGCAAATTGATAGTGATGCAAAAGGAATGGAAAAAACCTTTTGCTGTTTTGCAACAAACGCAAAAGATTTTGCACGCATTGGAAAACTTTATAAAGATCACGGGAAATGGAATGGAAAACAACTAATAGATTCCAGCTTTGTGGCTCTTAGCGTTCGACCAAGATTCAAGAAAAGTCCTGAATACGGATACGGATGGTGGTTATCTGAAATTGAGGGGAAATCTATTTTTGCAATGCGCGGTCATCTCGGACAATATGTTATTGTAATCCCTGAAGACGATCTTATTGTTGTTCGTTTAGGACATCTTACCCAAAAAGCAGATGGCAATTCTTTTCCAAAAGTATTCCATTTGTATATTGAAGAAGCCTACAAAATGTTAGAAAATGCTGCAAAAGGTTAATTTAATAAAAATCCTGTTTTTAGATATTGAAACGGTTCCTGAAGAGGAAAATTTTGATCAATTTTCTAAATATAAAAAAGAACTTTGGACTCAGAAAACAGCTGACCATAGAGGAACAGAAGATTCTCCGGAAGACTTCTATGAATGTGGAGGAATATTGGCTGAATTTTTTAAAATTATATGTATTTCGGTGTGCTATTTTGTTATTCAAAAGGAGGGGTTCAACTTTAGAATAAAAACTTTTTTTGGAGATGAAAAAGAACTGCTTGTTGAATTTATTTGGAAAAAAACCTTGGGAATTTCAACACATAGACACCACTAACCTTTGGCGTTTTGGAGATTTCAAAAACTATACTTCACTCAAATTATTAGCAGAATTTTTGGGAATTCCTTTTCCTAAAGATGACATCGATGGAAGCCAAGTTGCTCAAGTGTTTTATAAAGAAAAAATATCAATAGAATTGTTGCCTATTGTTAAAAGGATTTACTTAATATTAGTCAGGTTGTATTAAGATTTAGAAATGAACCCATACTTGACTCTAAAGAAATTATATGGCCAAAATAAAAGCACCTAACATAATCGAAGTAACCGACTTTTCACTTTCAATAAGTGGAAAATCTATTTTAAAAAATATAAGCTTTGGGATTGCTCCAAATAAAATTGTAGCTATGGTCGGTGAGTCAGGAAGTGGAAAGTCCTTAACTGCATTATCAATTCTAGGTCTATTGCCGAAAGAAAAGACAAAAATAGATTCAGGATCTATTAAATTTGGAAATATAGCTTTACTGCGCTTAGATGAAAAAGAATGGCAACTGCTTCGAGGAAATAAAATAAGTATGGTTTTTCAAGAACCACAATCTTCATTAAACCCTAGCATGCGATGCGGGCACCAAGTGAACGAAATTATACAACAACATTTTAAAAATACTTTTTCAAGTTCAGAGCGTAAAACAAAAGTTTTGAAAGCCTTTAGTCGCGTTAAACTTCCAAATCCCAAAAGAATATATGATGCATATCCACATGAGATAAGTGGGGGTCAAAAACAACGGGTAATGATCGCTATGGCACTAATGAATGAGCCTGAATTACTAATTGCCGATGAACCAACTACAGCTCTTGATGTTCAAGTTCAAAAAGAAATAATAGACCTCCTAAAAGAATTACAGGAGCAATCTCAAATGAGTGTATTATTTATTTCGCATGATCTATCTTTAGTTTCTCAACTAGCAGATAAAATAATTGTTCTTTATCAGGGAGAAGTCATCGAAATTGGAACACCAAAAGAAATTTTTACCAATCCAAAAAAAAAATATACTAGGGGATTAATTCAAGCGCGTCCTAAGCCAAATCAACGTTTAAAAAAATTACCCACTATTGATAACTACAATGTTAATTCAATTGAGGGAGACTTAATTGATCCAAGAGAAAGAAGTGTCCGTTTAGATAAACTATACGCACAAATGCCCTTACTATCGATTCGAAATTTGACTAAAACTTATACTAGTTCTAAAGGTTTTTTTGGAAAGAAAGAAAAGTTAATCGCTGTTAATGATCTTTCTTTTGATTTATATCCTGGAGAAACCCTGGGTTTAGTTGGAGCTTCGGGGTGTGGGAAATCAACATTGGGGAGAGCTATAGTCTACTTAGACAAACCTACATCAGGTCAAATTAAATACCAGGGAAAATTGTTAGAAAGTTTAAATTCAGAACAAATACAAGCTTTAAGGACCGATGTGCAATTTATTTTTCAAGATCCTTATGCAGCCTTGCATCCTCAAAAAAGAATTGGAGAAGCTATCCTAGAGCCACTTCAAGCTCATAAAATTTTACCTCAAACAGAGCAAAAAAACCAAGTGATTTTTTTGCTAGAACAAGTTGGTCTTGAATCTTTGTTCTATGAGAGATATCCACATGAGTTGTCTGGCGGCCAGAGACAACGTGTCATTATTGCAAGAGCTCTTGCGCTAGAGCCTAAAATTTTGATTTGTGATGAATCAGTTGCTGCACTCGATATTTCTGTTCAAGCACAAGTTCTTAATTTGTTAAATGAACTGCAAGAAAAGTTTAACCTTTCATATTTATTTATCTCCCATGATTTATCGGTAGTACAATTCATTTCTGATAAAATAATGGTAATGGAGCAAGGAATTTTAGTAGAATACAAGGAAGCGGATGAATTATACAGAAATCCTGAGCATGATACTACAAAAAACCTAATAGCGGCAATTCCAAAAGTTTCTTTCTAGACTAAGGTGCAGGGTTTGGAATCTGACTGTGTACCTCTTCAATTTCTTTCAATAATTCTTTGGAAAGTGAAAGTTCTATACTCCCAATATTTTCTTGAAGTTGATCTAAATTAGTGGCCCCTATAATATTGGAGGTTAAAAAAGGCTGTTTATTTACGAAAGCTAATGCCATTTGGGTTAAGCTTATTTCATGATTTTGTGCAATTTGATAATAACGTTCTGTAGCTTCAATAGATTGATCGCTGTTGAAGCGGGCCATATTAGGAAATACTGTTAGTCGAGCTTTATCAAGATTATGACCTCCTCTGTATTTTCCAGTTAAGCGTCCAAAACCTAAAGGTGAATAGGCGAGTAAACCTACGTTTTCTTTGAGACAAATTTCTGAGTTTCCGATTTCAAAAACACGAGTAAGAAGTGAATACGGATTTTGAATAGTAATAGTTTTAGGTAAACCTTTTTTGGAGAGCTCTAAGTAGCGCATTAAACCCCATGGCGCTTCGTTTGAAATCCCAATTTGTCTAATTTTTCCCACTTTTATAAATTCATCTAAAGTTTCAAGTGCTTCTTCAAAATTCTCAACCCATGGATCTTTTGGGTTATGAGAATAACCTCTTTGTCCAAAAAAATTAGTCATTCTTTCTGGCCAGTGTAGTTGGTATAAATCAACATAATCTGTTTGTAATCGCTTTAAAGAATTGTTTAAAGCCTCAGTAATATTTTTTTTGTTGAAGCTAATGTTTTTTCGAATATGAGCTGTGTAAGCTCCAGGCCCAGCTGCTTTAGTCGCTAAAATAACCTTAGATCTATTTCCTCTTTTATGGAACCAATTTCCCATAATTCGTTCCGTTTCTCCTTGTGTTTTTGCGTTTGCAGGAACTGGATATAATTCTGCGGTATCAAAAAAATTAACTCCCCTTTCTAGAGCTAAATCCATCTGATCAAAGCCTTCTGATTCTGTGTTTTGATTACCAAAAGTCATGGTCCCCAGACAAATTTTACTCACCTTAATATCAGTTCCCGGTAATGTTGTGTATTTCATATTTAGTCTAAGTCTTGAAGAAGCTTTCCTATTTCATCCAGTTTTGGAACTAAAATAACTTCTATACGTCTGTTTCTAGATTTATTCGTTGCTGATGAATTAGGGGCTAATGGGCTAAACTCCCCTTTTCCTGCTGCTGTAATATTATCGGGCATCACTCCCTTATTTTTTAATAAAAGATCAACAATAGCAGTTGCCCTTTTGACCGAAAGATCCCAGTTCCCAGATAATTTTAAGTCGCCTAAATAAGGTTCATTATCAGTGTGACCTTCTATTAAAATTGCAATGTCTTTATTTTGCTCTAAGACCATTCCAAGTTGTTTGATTGCTTTTTTCCCTTCAGATCCTACAGCCCAACTTCCTGATTTGAAAAGTAATTTATTTTCCATTGATACATAAACTTTCCCGTTGCGTTGCTCTACCGTTAAACCTTTACCATCGAAACTTAAAAGAGCTTTGCTTAGAGAGGATTTTAATTTTGAAAGGAGTGCTTCTTTCTTTTCGATAATTCGTTTCAATTCATCTACACGTGCTATTCTGGTGAAAAGCTCGTTTTGAAGAGAATCTAAATCAGCACGTTCATCTAGAAGCTCCGACTCTTTTTGTTGAATTTCATCCAATAAGCCTCTGTTTTCTTCAATACTCTCTTGCAATGCATCATTACTATTTTGCTCTAATGCAGCATAAGAGGCTTGAAGTGTTTCAAAATTTTTGCTGGCTAAATCTGACTTAAATTCAAGTTGCTCAAATTGACTCATTAAGTCCCCGTAATGATAACGTAACGAATCATAACGAACCAGAATAGCAGTGTTTTCTTTTTCTAAAACAGCATTGTATATTTTAAGCTGGGCATAGTTCCCTTCAATTTCTCCAAACATTTTGGAAGAAACACAGCTAGCTAAACAAATCGTTGTTAGTGATAGTAATAGAATCTTTCTCATGGTGTTATTTTTAAATTTAATTTAAATCTAATTCAACTGAAACAGGACAATGGTCAGAATGATGAGCTTCTGACAATATCAAAGACTGAGCTATTTTATTTTGTAATGAAGAGCTAACCAGTGTGTAATCTAGTCGCCACCCTTTGTTGTTTGCACGAGAATTTGCACGATAACTCCACCAACTGTATTGATTAGGTTCTTGGTTTAATTCGCGAAAAGAATCGACAAATCCTTGATTAACCAATTGATCCATCCATGCACGTTCTTCTGGTAAAAATCCTGAGACATTTTTATTTCTAACTGGATCATGAATATCAATCGCTTTGTGACAAATATTGTAATCTCCACATACGACTAAATTTGGAATTTGCTTTTGTAAATCAGCTAAATAGGCTCTAAACTGATCCATAAATTGAAACTTGTACTCTAATCGGGCTGGATTAGTTCCTGAAGGAAGATACATGCTAATTACAGAGCAGTAATCGAAATCAGCGCGGATTACTCGCCCCTCGAAATCCATTTGTTCTATTCCTGTTCCAAACTCGATATGATTTGGCTTTTGCTTACAGATAAGAGCAACTCCACTGTACCCTTTTTTTTGAGCAGAATACCAGTAATGATGGTATCCTAGTTTTTCGATTGCTTCAACATCTATTTGCTCTTTTTGAGCTTTGGTTTCTTGAAGGCAAAGCACATCGGGTTGAGCTGATGATAACCAGCCTATAAAATCTTTTTTAAAAGCTGCCCGAATGCC
>MDSY01078085.1_pt1 | contig 37588 bp, 42 predicted proteins | sample 811131 | NCBI WGS metagenome assembly MDSY01 (sample SAMN05326643, study PRJNA326480) | marine metagenome | isolation source: seawater | place: Atlantic Ocean: South West | collected 2010
ATTCGAACCCTCGATACAGGTTAACCCCGTATACCTCCTTAGCAGGGAGGCGCTTTCAACCACTCAGCCAACTCTCCGAATATGGCGGTACAATACTTTAAATAATTTTATAAATCAATATTACTTATCAGCAAGATTAAAAGTTTTATGTAATGATCTTACAGCCTTATTTAAAGATTTTTCTTCTAAAATTACAGAAATTTTTATTTCACTTGTTGAGATAGCACTGATATTAATACCTTCTTCTGCCAGAGTTCTGAACATTTTACTAGCCACTCCAGGGTTTGAGCGCATACCGACACCAACTATAGATAATTTTGCAATTTTATTGTTACCAATTATTTCTCGCGCATTAACATGAGCCTTTACTTTTTTATCAAGAATATCTAAGGTTTTTGTCATATCACTTTTGTGAACAGTGAATGTCAAATCTATTAAACCATCTTGTCCAATATTTTGAATAATCATATCTACATCTATCTTAGCATCAGCAACAGGGCCTAGAATTTGATATGCTATGCCTGGCATATCAGGCACTCCTAAAACTGAAAGTTCTGCTTCATCTTTTACAAAAGCAATCCCTGAAATAATTGGGTTTTCCATATTTTTTTTATCCTCATATGTAATAATTGTTCCATCACCAGTCGCTTCAAAACTAGATAAGACTCTTAATTTTACTTTATATTTTCCAGCAAATTCTACAGCTCGAGTCTGAAGCACTTTTGAGCCTAGACTTGCCATTTCTAGCATTTCTTCAAAAGTAATAGAATTAAGCTTTCTGGCTTCAGGAACAACTCGGGGGTCAGTTGTATATATTCCATCTACATCAGTGTATATTTGACATTCATCAGCCTTGAGTGCTGCTGCTAGAGCAACTGCGGTAGTATCTGAACCACCCCTACCAAGAGTAGTAATATTGCCTTCTTTATCTGAGCCTTGAAAACCAGCCACAACTACAACAAACCCATTATTTAAATCTTTTTTGATTATTTTTGAATCAATATTTTCAATTCGAGCCTTGGTGTGCAGTTTATTTGTAAGAATCTTAACTTGATGGCCTGCATAGCTTTTAGCTTTAATCCCCAAGTTTATTAATGCTAATGCTGTTAAGCCGCTTGTTACTTGCTCACCAGTTGAAATAATAGTATCCATTTCACGTGGCTCTGGAGAGGACATCATTTCATTAGCTAAATTGATTAATTTATTTGTTTCACCAGACATTGCAGACACAACAACTACGATTTTATGCCCTTGCGAAGCAAATTTTGCAACTTTTTCTGCAACGGCTTTAATTCTTTCAGGATTTGCCACCGAGGTCCCACCAAATTTTTGAACAATAATTGTCATAGTTTGTATTTTATTTCTTAAGATTTTCTTGGATAAGACTCATTGCTTCCGGAATTTTACTTATTTTACTTCCACCAGCCATTGCCATATTATTTCGTCCGCCACCTTTACCACCTACCTTTTCCCCTAATAATTTTGCAATTTCTCCTGCATCAATCTTATCTGTTAAATTATTAGTAACCCCTACAGCAAAAGAAACTTTATCATCATTAGTAGAACATAATATTATAACGGCACTTTTAAGAATATTTTTTAAATTATCAATCATTTCCCTTAGTTGATTTGTGTCTTGACCTTCAATTACTTCTGCCAAAAATGAGTAATTTTTTATAGTGATAGCTTTATTAATAAGCCCATCTCCTTCTTTTGAAGCAATTTTAGACTTTAATTCATAAATAAGTTTTTCATTTTCTTTTACTTGGGATAGAAGTTGATTTAATTTATCGGGAATATCTTGAGTTCCAGTTTTTAATTCTGATGCTAGTTTTTCTAATACATTTTCTTGTTGCTCCATTATTTCAAGTAAATTATAACCAGTTGTAGCTTCAACTCTTCTTACTCCTGATGCAATACCAATTTCTGACTGAATTTTAAATAATCCGATATCACCCGTTTGATTTACGTGAGTACCTCCGCATAGCTCTGAACTATTTCCAATATTCAAGACTCGCACTTTTTCATCATATTTTTCACCAAATAACATCATAGCGCCTTCTTTTTGAGCCTCTTCTATCTTCATAAGTCTGGTTTGAGTTGATTGATTCTGTAAAATCTCTGAATTCACAATTAACTCTACATCTTTAATTTCTTTGGAAGTTAGAGCCTTATTATGAGAAAAATCGAAACGTGTTTTCACACTATCAACAAGAGAACCTTTTTGTTCAACATGCTCTCCAAGGACAATCTTTAATGCTTTATGAAGAAGGTGTGTGGCTGAATGATTTCTCTTAATATTACTTCGATGATTTATGTTGATAATTGCATCAGCTTTGTCTTTTAGGTTTAATTTTCCAGATTGAACATAGCCCGCATGAGCAAAAATATTCCCATTAAATTTATAAGTATCATTTACAATAAATTCAAAATTATCACCTTGTATTATTCCAATATCTCCAACTTGACCACCAGATTCTGCATAAAAAGGAGTTTTATTTAAAACTACAACTCCTTCATCACCTTTATTTAGCTCTATGTTGGGCTCATTATCTTTGAACATACCATCAATTTTTACTTGTGCTTTAGTTTTTTCATACCCAATAAATATCGTATCATCTCCATTATAATCAAGCACAATCTTCCCTGTAAATTTCCCTGCCTCACGTGCCCGACTTTTTTGACTTTCCATTTCTTTTTCAAATTCTTTGTCATCTAAAATTAAGTTATTCTCCCTACAAATGTCTGCAGTTAGATCCAACGGAAAACCAAATGTATCATGCAGTTTAAAGGCGAGCGTTCCAGGCAGTATTTTTTTCTTTTTACTAACTATATCTTTTATCGAGTCTTCAAGGATAAGCATACCATTTTCAATAGTTTCAAAGAATCGTTCTTCTTCCAATTTTATTTCACTTATTATTATTTTCATTTTAACTTCATTTATTGGGTATGCTGTTTTCATTAAATCTATCAAAGTAGGGACTAGTTTATAAAAGAAAGAATCCCTACAACCTAATTTATAGCCATGTCGAATAGCTCTTCTGATAATGCGTCTTAATACATAACCCCTCCCTTCATTTGATGGTTTTACACCATCTGAAATTAAGAATGTCACAGCACGAATATGGTCTGCAATAACTTTTAAAGAAGGATGGTTGCTATCTTTAACATTAGTAATTTCCATAACTTTAATAATAATTTTGTGAAATAAATCAATTTCATAGTTTGAATGAACATCTTGAAGGACTGCTGTAATTCTCTCTAAACCCATTCCTGTATCTACTGCAGTTTTTGGAAGGGCCTTCATTTCTCCATTTTCATCACGATTATATTGCATGAAGACTAAATTCCAAATCTCAATAAAACGATCACCTTCTTCATCCTTAGACCCTGGAGGCCCACCAGGTATTGAATCTCCATGATCATAAAAAATCTCAGTACAAGGACCACAAGGCCCAGTATCTCCCATCATCCAAAAGTTGTCAGATGCGTACTTAGATCCTTTATTATCCCCAATTCTAATAATTTTTTTATCTGAAATACCAATTATTCTTGACCATATATCATAAGCTTCTTGATCATCTTCATAGACAGTTACTAATAACCTTTCTTCTGGTACTTTATATATTTTTGTTAATAGTTCCCATGCATATTGAATAGCTTCCTCTTTGAAGTAGTCCCCAAAACTAAAATTACCTAACATCTCAAAAAATGTATGGTGCCGAGCTGTGTAACCAACATTTTCTAAATCATTGTGTTTTCCACCAGCACGAACACATTTTTGACTTGAAGTAGCAGTTGAATATTTTCTATTTTCAATACCTAGAAATGTATCTTTAAATTGATTCATTCCAGCATTTGTGAATAGAAGAGTTTTATCTTCATAAGGTATTAAGCTGCTTGATGGAACTACTGTATGCCCTTTTTCTTTAAAGAAATTAATAAACAAAGATCTAATTTGTTCCGTTGTAATTATTTGTTTTTTTGTTTTCATAAAAAGTCAGGTGATTTACCAGATAAAATTTGATGAATTATCGAAACTTCAATACCTCTACTTTGCATAAATCTAATTTGCTTAGCTTTCTCATCAATCGTAATAGGAATCTGGTTAAATTTTTTCTCCCATATCTTCTTAGCTAAAAAAAATTCATCATCTTTAATTTCGCCAAGAACACGGTTTATTATTAACTCATTTACTCCACGCAATTTAAGCTCATGTGAAATTTTACGAGGACCAAACTTTCTTTTCTTTGATAAAACAAATTGCTCAGCAAATCTGTCATCCGACAACCAGTTATTATTTTCTAAATCATTTAAAACTAATTCTAAATCAACTTTACTAATACTGAGTGATTCAGAGTAGTTTAAAATTTTGTTTCTTAATTCTATTCTTGAATAATCTCTTTTACCTAAGTAGTAAAGAGCTCGTTTTTTTAATTGAACTTGATCTTTATTTTGATTATTCGTCAGCTTGGTTATCTTCCTCTTCTTTTTTTTCATTAATTGGAGTTAAGCTTGATTGATTTCTTACTAAGCTTTCAATTTCTTTTGAAACCTCTGGATTATTTTTTAAGTATTCTCTAGCATTATCTTTACCTTGACCAATTTTTTCTCCTTTATAGCTATACCATGAACCAGCCTTTTCTACTAAATCTAGTTTAACTCCTTCATCGATGATTTCGCCTTCTAAAGAAATACCTTCTCCATATAGCACATCAAACTCTGCTTTCTTAAATGGAGGAGCTACTTTATTTTTTACAACTTTAACCCTTGTCTCGGCCCCAATAACTTCATCACCTTTTTTGATGGCTCCAATTCGCCTTATGTCTAAACGGACTGACGCATAAAATTTTAATGCATTACCGCCAGTAGTAGTTTCTGGATTTCCAAACATCACACCAATCTTCATTCTTAATTGATTAATAAAGATAACTAAAGTATTAGTTCTTTGTATTTGGCTTGTTAATTTTCTCAACGCTTGCGACATTAATCTAGCTTGTAACCCCATATGCGAGTCACCCATGTCACCCTCAATTTCAGCTCTCGGTGTTAGTGCAGCAACTGAATCTATAACTACCATGTCTACAGAACCACTTCTTACTAACATATCAGTGATCTCAAGAGCTTGCTCACCCGTATCAGGTTGGGAAACCAAGAGATCCTCAATGTTCACTCCTAACTTAGCTGCATATTGTGTGTCTAAGGCATGCTCAGCATCTATAAATGCAGCTGTCCCGCCCAGCTTCTGCATTTCTGCAATAACTGATAATGTTAATGAAGTTTTACCTGATGATTCAGGCCCGTAAATTTCAACTACACGTCCACGAGGTAGTCCACCAATGCCTAAAGCTATATCTAGCCCTAATGAGCCAGTAGAAACTGCTTGAATACCTTCAACTACTTGACTATCATCCATTCGCATTACTGAGCCCTTACCATACTGTTTCTCAATTTGAGCTAGAGCTGCATCTAATGCTTTTTTCTTATTTTCATCCATTTAATAGTCGCCTTTAATTAATAATTTTTTAACACTTAATTATTTCATATTTGTTGCTATAAGGTAAGCGTCAATAATTGATTTAATGCAAATAGAAGAGCTTTTTCCCTTATTTCTGTCCTATTTCCCTTAAAGAATGCATGATGCTCAAAAATAACATTTTCTTTTTGAGCGATTCCGAAGAAAATAGTCCCTACAGGTTTTTTTGAAGAGCCTCCAGAAGGTCCTGCAATGCCTGTAATACTTAATCCGATATTACCTTCGCTGTTTTCAACAGCACCTAGGGCCATCTCGTTAGCAATTTGCTGGCTAACCGCCCCAAATTTTTCCAAGGTAAGCTGTTTTACACCTACACAATCAATTTTTGATTGGTTGCTATAACTAACAAAACCTCTATCAAACCAAAGTGAGCTGCCAGGAATATTTGTAATTTCTGCAGCTAGTAATCCACCAGTACAGGACTCAACTGTCGTAAGAACTAATTTTTTTTTCAAAAATTTGTCTCCTAGTACCCGGGTTAAATTTATAATATCTTCAGATTGCATAATTAATAATTATAAATATTATGTAAGCATAAATTGAAGCGCCAACATCATCGATCATGATGCCAAAACCACCTCTATAGTTTTGCTCGAGAAGATTTATAGGGAAGGGCTTCCATATATCAAATATACGGAACAAAATAAATGCTAAAATAAAATCTAAAGTAGTAACTAAAATTTTAGTCCCTATAAGTGGATATGTGATTAGAATTAGTAACAATAAAAATCCTACAATTTCATCAATCACAATACTAGAAGGATCGCTAATTCCTAAAGCTTGACTAGTTTTATCAGAAACATATACACCAACAAAAAATAACGTGACAATAAATAAATAAATTAAATACTCAGGGAGAAGTTGTAGAAAAAAGAAAAATGGTAATGCCACTAAAGTACCAATAGTACCAGGAGCTTTTTTTGATAATCCTGCACCAAAACCAAGCGCTAAGAAAGCTGATAAATTTTCAAATAGTAATTTATTAGGTTTCAAAATGATCAAACCCATTTGTATTAGTTTTGTACAATTTACCGTTATCATCGATAATTCTTAAACTTCTCTTATCATTTATTTCACCGACTCTTGTCAATTGTATTGATGATTTTTTATTGACCAGACAAATTTTACTCCGATTTTTTTTGGGAGCAGTGAAAAGTAATTGGTAATCATCTCCCCCAGTTAATCCCATATCAAATAATTTATTGTTTTTTATCCATGGATTGATAGGAAGATCTTTTAATAAAATATCAGCACCAACTTTTGAAGCATCTAGAATGTGTCCAAGGTCTGCTAAAAATCCGTCAGAAATATCAATTGCTGAATGACTAAGCTTTGACATACTGATGATTATGGAATCATTAAGCATTGGCTTTTCCAGAGCTTTGATAGATTTTTTGGTTAAGGCTTGAGGAAGTTTAATTTTCTTCTGAAGATTTGCAAGTCCCAGCGCAGCTAAGCCTAATTCTCCGGTTACCCAAATGTCATCATTTTTTTTTGCATTTGACCTTAGGAGCACATTTTTTTTAAGAACTTCACCTAAAATACAGATACTAATTGAAAGCGGTCCTTTTGAAGTATCCCCTCCAATTAGATCAACATTATATTTTTTTGCACAGCTAAATAATCCATCGGAAAATTTTTTAAGCCAAAGAGATTTTATCTCAGGTAGAGCGATAGCTAATAAAGCGAATTTTGGAGTACCACCCATTGCATATATATCAGAAATATTTACTGCAAGGGCTTTCCATCCTAAGTTGAAAGGATTGGTACCAGGAAAGAAGTGAATTTTTTCATTCAACATATCAGTTGAGATAGCCCACAAATAATCATTATTTTTTTTTATTAAAGCTGCATCATCACCAATCCCTTTAAATACTTTAGTTTTATGTGAGTTAAAATATTTATTAATTAGTGAAAATTCAGGAGACATTTTATCCTTTGTTGGGACGAAAAGATTTTAGTATTATTTCATTAGTTTCAATATAAGGAGCGCCAATTAAGTCTAGGCAATAGGGTACTGCAGAAAATATACCTGGAACCAGTAAGTTACCTTTTTTATCTTTTAATCCCTCTAATGTTTCTACAATCGCTTTGGGCTGACCTGGAAGATTGATAATCAGCGTTGTATTTCTTATAACAGCAACTTGTCTTGATAATATAGCCGTAGGTACAAAATTCAAACTAATTTGTCTCATTTGTTCTCCAAAGCCTGGCATTTCCTTATCACCAACACTTAATGTTGCCTCAGGCGTCACATCTCTTTTTGCAGGACCAGTTCCACCAGTTGTAAGAATTAGGTCACAATTTTTTTTATCTGATAACTCTTTTAAAGTATTCTTTATGAGCTCTATTTCATCCGGAATAATTATTTTTTCTAAGGTGAATGGTTTAATAAGTGCCTTGTTAAGCCAATTTATAAGATTAGGTAACCCTTCATCAATATATTGTCCTGATGACGCACGATCGCTTATAGAAATTAAACCAATTTTAATGAATTTTTCTTTCACTAATATGTCTCTTTAGTAGATAATTAAACAATATTAACATTTCAAGAAGGTTTACCATGAAAAAATCATACATAAAATATTTTATTTCCTTAGTATTTTTTATTTCAAACATTGCTTTTAGCGATGAAAATGCATTTGTGAAGAATTATCAGACACAAAGCCCAAAAGGATTTAAGTCATTTTCAAAAAACCCTGATACAAAAATTATGAGAGGTTGGGAAAGGGCAACAGATAATATAAAAATGCTTGAAAAAGGATATGACATGATGGGTCATTCAAATTTTACTGGTCCAAATATTTCACCAAATTTTGCTCTTGAGCATGCAAAATCAATTAAGGCGGATATGGTATTGGTATATGATCGTCAAATTAATGATGCTAGCCGCGCTACTATGATTAAAAAAGCTCGCTCAAAAGCTAGGAAAGCTAACCGAGTTAAAGAGGTGGGAAATTTAACTGAAATTGAAATAAATGAAGAAGATTTAGTCGATAAAAATGTTAGGTATGAAATTAATGCGACATATTGGGTAAAATTACCAAAGCCTACATTCGGTGCTCATTTTATTAAGTTGAAATCTAATTCAGATCCAAAGTCAGTTCAGGGAGTTCAGGTAATTGCTGTTATAAAGGGGTCGCCAGCAGAAAGCGCCGGGGTCCAAAAAAATGATAGTATTACTTCTGTTAGTGGCAATTTAGTAAAAAATCCTGATGATTTAATTGCTGCTATCAGAAAAAACAAGGGTAAATCAATTGAGTTGGGGTATATAAGAAAAGGTAAAGAATTTAAAGTCAGCGTTAAACTCTAAAAAAGAATTTATACGATAATATCTTTGATAATTTTAAATAGCTGTCTCGAATATTTAGGAGGTTTTTCTTCCTTCTTTTCTTTTTGGGCATTTGTAATCGCTTGCCTTATTAATTGCCTATTAATATTTGGATATTCATCAAAAAATTCGGTTATTGATTCAGCGCTACTTAATAATTTATCTCGCCATTTTTCAATAGTGTGGTTCTTTTGTATTTCCTTTTGGGAGCTTACTTTCAAATGTTTCATAATTAAAAAAGCATGAGTTAAGTCAGTCTCTCTCAGAAGTTTCCCTACATATTGAACTTGTCTTTTCTTGGCTGAGTTTGATTTTAAATTTTTGAGATCTATTATGGCTTCATAGGTTTTAGAAGAAAAATTAAATATCTCTATGTTTTTTACAGTTAATTGAGATATTTTCCTTCCAAAATCCTGAATTTTTTTAGAATCTTTTTTTAATTCAGTTTTGCTAATAACGATTTCTGTATCTGTATCTAACATGAGTTAATACCTAATTCTTTCAATGATTCTGTATGATATCAGTTTTAAAACAAAGTATTATTTATGATTATGAAACTCCTTAACTTTTCTCAAGATGATTTGTATTCAATTTCAAATCAAGTTTTAGATATAGCAAAAAATAATGGCGCCTCTTCTTCGGAGGTCCAAATAAGTTTGAGCACAGGTAAAACCATTTCAACTCGTATGGGAAATTTAGAGACTGTAGAATTAAATAATGGTAAAAGTTTAAGTGCCACTGTTTTTTTCGGATACCGTCAAGGTATAGCATCCACTTCAGACTTTAGTAAGGCTGCTCTAGAATCTTGCGTTCACGCAGCATGTCAGATTGCTAAATATACGGCAGAAGATAATGCATTTGGTTTGGCAAAGCCCGATCTTTATTGTTCAGATATTAAGGATTTAGACATTTATAGCTCTTATTTTGATGCGCAAGATTTAATGATTAATAAAGTCATTGAATGTGAAGAGCAGGCTCTAAATTTTGATAGTCGGATAACTAATTCAGAGGGTGCTCAATTGAGTACCTCAGAAAATTTATTTGTATATTTAAATTCTTTAGGCTTCGCTGGAGGCTTCCCATCATCTAGATCCTCTTTAAGCTGTTCTGTGGTAGCTAAAGATAATTTAGGCATGCAAAGAGATTATAGTTATAGCTCAAAGAGATATTTTAGCGATCTTAAGGCATCTCAACTAATTGGGCGAGATGCGGCTTCAAGGGCTCTTAAGCGGTTAGATGTTAAGCCGATTAAAACTGGAAAATACCCTATAATATTTGAAGCGCCGATCGCTACCTCTATAATCTCTTCATTAATTTCTGCTATTTCTGGCGGTAATTTATATCGTGAAACTTCTTTTTTGTTAAATTCAATAAATACAAAAATAGCATCTGATGCCTTATCAATTATTGAAAATCCATTTCTAAAAAAAGGACATGCAAGTTCTAATTTTGATATGGATGGTGTCCATTTAAGTGAGAGAACTATTATGGATAAAGGACACCTTCATAGCTACCTCCTGTCTTCTTATAGCGCTAGAAAATTAGGAATGAATACTACTGGAAATGCTGGTGGTTCACATAATCTTATTGTAAGCCCATCAAAAAATACTCTTGAACACCTAATTCAGGGGATTGACAAAGGCCTTCTTGTTACAGAGCTTTTAGGCCATGGGCTTAATATGGTTACAGGAGATTACTCAAGAGGTGCTGCTGGATTTTGGATTGAGTCAGGGAAAATCCAACATGCTGTTGAGGAAATTACAATTGCAAGTAATTTGAAGGATATGTTGTTAAATATTAAAGCAGTGGGGAATGATGTTTATCAAAATAGCTCAAAATACACTGGTTCCATAATGATAGAACCTATGACTGTTGCAACTAATTCGTAATAAACAAAAAGTAATTATTTTGCTTGAGTTATTTTTTTAAATTCAGAATCATCATTAGGTATTTCGTTGTATTCATCAGTATATGCTTCGTAGTTCAAATCACTATCTGCAGAGTCTGTATAGTTGATTTCGCCCGAAGGTTGATCTTTTACTAGAGCGTCTCGATACTGCAGGTATGCATCTCTTTGGAATGCATATGCATCTAATGAAGCTTCTTCCATAATTGAAGACGCATTTAGAAGTTCAGCACGAGCATCAATAAATTGTAAAATACGCACCTGGTTTCTTCCTCTTACATTATTCATGTAGCTAATAGGATCAAACGCTACTGTATCTATTACAAAACCTACAGCATCTCGAGTAGTTGAAGGACCTATAAATGGAAGTACCAAATATGCACCTTGGCTTACGCCCCAGTGACCCAATGTTTGACCAAAGTCTTCTTTTCTTCTTTCACCACCACTTATTGAATGAACATCAATAAAGCCCAAGAGTCCAATGGTACTATTCACTATAACTCTTCCAGAATCATTAGCCGCATGTTCAATTTTCCCTTGTAATACCTCATTTATTACCGTTATTACATCTCTAAGATTGTTAAAAAAGTTATTGATACCTTTTGAAACAAATGCTGGAGCTATGTTTTGATATCCTTTTGAAACAGGCTTCATAATCACATTATCGGCAACATCATTAAATTTATAAATTGCCCTATTAAAGCTCTCTAGCGGATCCTTGTTTGTGTGAGTTGCGCAACCTGTTATGTGGAATATAACAAGAATAATAATAAGTAATTTAGATAATTTCATATATTATAGATTATCCATTATTGTTGTATTTAAGTCTATTAAAAAATCTTTTAATCAAAGGCTATCCCTAATATTGTAGTATAAAAACAACACCTAATCAGCATCTCTAAATATAGACATGATTTTAACTTTTTGCTCTGCATGATTTACTATTGGAAAGGGGTAATTAACTCCAAGCTCTATCGGAAAATTATCCGGTGATTTATTAAAAAAAACTGACGGTTGGTGGATTTCTTTTTTACTAAGAAGTTCTAACTCAGGGATATATTTTTTTATAAACTTTCCATCAGAATCAAACTTTTCTGACTGAAGAGTAGGGTTGAATATCCTAAAATATGGTTGTGAATCGCATCCAGTGGAAGCCGCCCACTGCCATCCACCGTTGTTTGCGGAAAAGTCATAATCAATTAAATTTTCAGCAAAATATTTTTCTCCCCATCGCCAGTCAATGAGTAAATCCTTAACTAGAAAACAAGCAATAATCATCCTTAAACGATTATGCATATAACCTGTAGTATTTAGTTGGCGCATTCCTGCATCTACAATCGGAAAGCCAGTACAACCTTTCTTCCAAGCACTAAATTTTTCTTCATCATTTTCAAATTTTAGATTATTGTATTTATTTTTAAAAGATTTTCCAGTTTGGATGTAAGGAAAGTTTGACAGTATTTGAAAATAAAAATCTCTCCATATTAGCTCAGAAAGCCAGGCTGAGGCGCCTTCAGAACTATGATTAATTGCTATTCTAGCTAGATGTCTTATTGAGACAGTGCCAAATCTATTGTGAACTGAAAGATATGAAACACCCTTTGTTCCTGGAAAGTTTCTGTCAGTATCGTAATTTTTAATCCTACTTTTAAAATTATCAATTAGGTCTAGACCACCTTTTGTGCCAAGTGGGACCTTCATTGATGATAGATTTGATTTCTCAAAACCAATTTCCTTAATTGATGGGAAAGCCTCAGAATCAAACTTTGCTAGATTACTCATGTAAGAATCACAATCATAATGACTAACACCTTCATTGAAAATTTTCTTAAGATAATTATTTTTATATGGGGTAAAAATAGTATAAGGACTATTATTTTGAGTTAGAATTTCTTTGTCTTCATAAATAACTTGATCTTTATATTTGTGAAATTCAATTTTATTCTTCTTTAAACTTTCTGAAATTTTTTTATCTCTTTCTATCGCGTATTGTTCATAGTCTTTATTTACATATAATGCATCACACTTGTATTTCTCAATTAAAGAAGGAATTGTAAAAACTGGGTCACCAATCTTAACAATAAGATCAGAGCCTAGCTTATTAAGATCTATTTTTATTTCGCTAAGGGCGTGCCAAATAAAATCAATTCTACGATCCTTCTTGTTACTCAAGTTATCTAAAATTTCAGTATCAAAAATGAAGCAGCAATATACAGCTGATGATTTTTTTAAGGCTTGGTAAAGTGCATTGTGATCGTAAAGCCTAAGATCCCTTCTCAGCCATACAAGGCTATGTTTTTTTTTATTATTCACGGTGATATGGATGGTTGTTTAAAATTGTTGAGGCCCTATAAAGTTGTTCTACTAGTATAACCTTTGCGAGGTTATGAGGAAGGGTCAGGCTAGATAAACTCCAAACCCAATTTGAATTTTCTATAATTGTGTTATCTAATCCATCAGCACCACCAATAATAAATGCTAATTTTGGAAAGTTCTGCATCCAGTTAGATAATTTTTTTGAAAGAGCTATTGAAGAACAAGTTGTTCCTCTTTCATCAAGCGAGATAACGTAATCATTGTTTATAAATTTTAGAATTTTTTGAGCTTCTTCTATTTTTTTTTGTTTTATAGGCTTGATACTTTTTTCTGATTTTATTTCTATTAATTCAATATTAAAATGATCTTCAAACTTAGAAGTAAACTGAAGTAATATATCTTTCGACCATTTGGGTGGATTATTACCTATTGAAATAATTTTTATTTTCAATTTAAAATATTTTTTGATTTTAAGACATCCATAGCTCTTCTAGATTGTAATGAGCCCGCGTTGTGGGGGTCATAATATGAATGATAATATCACCCACATCTACTAAGACCCATTCACTTCCAGAATCACCTTCGATACCAATCAAGGGAACATTTATTTTTTGCATACTATCTTTTATGTTATCAGCTAGTGCTTTAGCTTGTCTAGATGAGTTAGCACTTGCAATTACAATATAATCAGCAATAGTTGCTTGCTTACGAATATCTATGGATACTATGTCGAATGCTTTTACATCCTCTAGAGCATTTATTACATTATCTTTAATATTTTTAATTGAGGTCAATTTTTTATAACTTATGCTTTATGCTGCTTGAACCGCAATTGAATTTTTAGTAATTGTAATTTTATTGTGGGGGTCAACATAAACTAAAAGTGGTTGATATTTCTCAAGCTCTATCTCGTTGTAATTAGAAAATGTAGCAATAATTAGTTTATCGCCAGGGTCTGCTTTATGCGCTGCTGCTCCATTGATAGATATAATGCCGGAATTATTTTCTGCCTGTATAGCATATGTTGTGAATCGCTGTCCGTTAGTTATATTGTAAATGGAAATTTGCTCATATTCTTTGATGTTTGCAGCTTTAAGAAGTGATACATCAATTGCACATGAGCCTTCATATTCGAGCTCAGAGTGAGTTACTGTGACCCGATGAAGTTTAGATTTAAGCATTATTCTTTGCATATTAGTTAAATATTAGTTTTAATCGAAACATTATAGTCAGTTAGTTGTAGGGATGCAAAATTCTATATTGTCAATTAATCTGACCTTACCAAAGGTCGCAGCAACAAGCGCAACTAATTTACAATCATTATAACTTGGTTTTTCTAAATCAGTTTGCCTTCTTATCTCAAAATAATCCACCTTCCAACCTTCTTTAACTAAATTATTTTTAGCCTCAAGCTCAGCATCATCAATTTTTACACCACTTACTACTGATTCAGTGCATATTTTCAGCTGTTTGTTCAATGATGCAACAGATATTATGTCTTTAGCATTTAATAAGTTATTTCTAGAGCTTAACGCAAGATTATTTGCATCTCTAATAGTTGGGGCACTTATAATTTTTATAGGCAATCCGGAATCAAGGATAAATCTCTTAATTAAAAATAACTGTTGATAATCTTTTTTACCAAAAATTACATAAGATGGTTTTATTAACTTAAACAGCCTATCAATGATTGTAATAACACCTTTAAAATGACCAGGTCTTGATTCCCCACATAATTGATTTGAAATTATTGGCATTTTATAAGAAAGATTCGAATCTTTTGGGTAGATATCCTTCACAGAAGGTTTGAAGAGTATTGATACATCTGTTTTTTTTAACAACTCTATATCTAGATCTAATGTTCTTGGGTAGTTTTCAAGATCTATACTTGAGTTAAATTGAATGGGATTAACAAAGATTGTAAGGATAATATTATTAGTAATTTTCTTAGCTTCTTTTATTAGTGATAAATGCCCTTCGTGTAAATTACCCATAGTTGGAATTAAGAAAATATTTTCTAATTCTTTCAAATTTTTCTTGAGACCTAGTGTTGATTTAATTATCTTCATTAAAACTATCGATTATGAATTTTTTTGATAAATTTATTTAACTTTAAAAATATATTTGACGGTATTATTTGATTTTTATTATTTGATAGTGATGCCTCAGCAATACCGAGTAAATCGTATAATAATTCTACTTCACCATTACAGAAAGATGAAGACCTAAAGCCTATAGTTGGTATTGATAGCTCACGAGTAATATTTTTATCGTTTAACACTGAAGTCATTGACATTACAATCATACATAAGCCAGCATCTTCAAGTTTTTTTGCTACTACAAGTAAGTCGTCGTCAACTAACTGATGAATTTTGTTGACTTGAGGCATTGACCCAATATGCCCACAAACTTGAATCTTATTTGTACTAAGGTGTTTCACAATTTTTAGAGTATGATCATCCCCCCCCTCAATTTTCACAATATCTGCACCCGCACGAATAAGAAGCCTCGCATTCTTTAAAGCCATATTTTTATCAAGATATGAGTTAATAGGCATATCACTTATTATTGGCATAATGGAAGCTCCTCTTCTCACAGCTTCTGTATGGTAAATAATCTCATTCATTTTTACTTCACGAGTAGATGATTGGCCTTTTATCAAAACACCCAAAGAATCTCCAACTAAAAAAGCATCGCAACCAGTATTTGATAGAAAAGATGCGAAGGTTGCATCGTAACAAGTAATAATAGCAATATTTTTTTTTGTAAATAATTTTTTAAGATTAAGCATACTTATATCAATTTTGGGTTAAAAAATTCTCTTACACTATTGATTTGATGAATTCTCTCTACTAATAAACTTAATGCTGATGAATCTTCTAAGAGATCAAGGTTTTCGTTATTAATAATTAGAACTCTAGAATGATGGTTGTTGTGAAAATAGTTGCTATATGACTCTGCAATTTTTTCTAGATACTCAGTTGATATTCTCTGCTCATATGGGATATTTCTTTTTTCAACCCGCTTTCGAAGTAAATCAACAGGCGTCTGAAGGTAGATTACCAAATCAGGAATAGGCGTTTTAGGGTGTAAGTGGTTATAAATTTGAGTATAAAGCTTAAGCTCCTCATTATCCAAGTTAAGGTTTGCAAATATTGGATCCTTTTGTAGAAAAAAATCAGCGATAATCCCACTTTTAAAGAAATCTTTTTGGTTGAGTTCGTTAATTTGCTCTGCTCTTTGAAAAAGAAAGAAAAGTTGAGTAGATAAAGCGTAATGTTTCATATCTTCATAAAATTTTGGTAGAAAAGGATTGCGGTCAGCTTTTTCCGTGAACATATTAGCACCGAATTTATTAGATAATAGTTTAGCTAAGGTGGATTTTCCACAACCTATTGGGCCCTCCACAACAATATATGGGTATTTATTAAAAATATTCAAACTATTTAATCCTGTTAATATTTTCTGGAGCTAATGTTTTTATTATATGTTTTATTGGACCGTGATTTGGTAGCACAATATTACTGTCAATATCATTTAGTGGTATTAATACAAAAAGTCTCTCGTGCATCCTTGGGTGCGGGATAACTAAATTATTTTCATTCAAAAATAAGTCATCAAATAAAAGAATATCTAAATCTAATGTTCTTGGACCGTTTTTATTAATTCTAATTCTACCAGCGAAATTTTCAATATTTAAAAGTTTATCTAAGAGTTTTTGAGGATTTAGATCTGATTCAATCTTTATTACTGCATTAATAAAGTTAGGCTGGTCTAAAAACCCTACTGGAGAAGTTTCGTAAAGATATGATTTTTTTAAAAGAGTGACCCCATTTATCTTACTAATATAAAATATACCATCCTTAACCTGTTTTTTTGGGCTATCTAGATTACTTCCTAAAGCAATAAAAATAATACTCATCTTTTTAATGATTTTTTTTCATTAATAAGTAAATCTTGGTCTTGTTTATTTGATTCAATAAAATTAGTCCACCAAACACCATCATATTTAGAAATTTCTGAAACTTGACAGCGGAGTAACATGAAGTCATAAGAAGCTCTAAACCTTGGATGATTTAGAAGTCTGTAGATTTTTTTTGTTGATGTACTTTTAAATCTTGGCTGAAGCCTCCAAATTTCACTCATCGTGACGGAAAATCTTTTTTGTATTGGAAAAATTTTAGCTTGTTTATAAAAAACTTCATCAATTGCTTTGTTAAGAGCTAATGATGGGTGAGGATAGTTTTTACTATATTTCTTTGATAATTCCTGAACATCATGCCATAGGAAAACCGCAAGAAAAAATCCTGGGTTTACAGATTGATCATTTTTAATACGAAGATCCGTATTTACAAGTGCTTGAGATAGGAAGTCATGGAACATCTTATTTTCATTTGCTAATGTTGGAAAATAAGTACAACTTAGTTTATATTTTTTAAACAAAACCATACTATCTTCTGCATGTCCTGTTAAAAATAACTTCATAATCTCATCAAATAAACGTGAGTATGGAACAGATTTAAGTAGATCAGTAGATCTTTTAAGTTCGCTTAACGTTTCACCTTGAATTTTTATTTTTAATTTTGCTGCAAAACGAATAGCCCTTAATATTCTAATTGGATCTTCTCTGTATCTTAACTTTGGATTCCCAATAAGCCGTAACTTTTGATTCTTAATATCTGTTAGTCCATCATAAAAATCAATTAATTTTTTATCTTCAACATTGTAATAAAGTGCATTAATTGTAAAATCTCTTCTTTCAGCGTCTTCTTCAATGGACCCGTACTCATTATCTTTTAGAACACCGTTTGACATGTGTATTTTTTGTAAAGGCTTTGCTCTAAAAGTTGAGACCTCTATAATCTCACGACCGTAAATTACATGAACAAGTTTAAATCTTCTTCCGATAATTCTTGATTTTTTAAAAATAGATCTGACTTGTTCGGGGGTTGCATTGGTAGCAATATCAAAGTCTTTAGGCCTAGAACCCATTAAAATATCGCGAATTGCTCCACCAACTATAAAAGCGTCATATTTATTTTTTTTAAGGACTGCGAGCGTATTTAAAGCTGAATCACTTATTAACTCATGATTAATTTTTTTTGATTTAAAAAATGAGTTAATTTTTTTTTTAATGACCTTCAGAAGATTTCTATTCATGAATTTTGGGGAATCAAATTTCTTTCTTCCAAAAAATATCATTATGCTGATTTATTTTATTTAAAAATCTTGCTAGTACAAATAGCATATCAGATAGACGGTTGACATATTTAAGAGAAGCTTCGTTAACTTGGTCGGTTTGAGCTAATCTGAATAAATTTCGCTCAACCCTTCTACAAACTGTTCTAGCTAAGTGGCAATAAGATGAAATTTTAGATCCACCAGGCAAAATGAACTCTTTTAGTGGTTGTAATTCATTATTCATTTCATCAAGACTCTTTTCAAGAAAATCAATTTTTTTATCATCTATTACTATATGGTTTGGTATCGATAATTCACCACCAATATCAAATAAATCATGCTGAACTCTTTCAAGAATAGTTTTCTTATCATCAGGTATCTTTTCTGTTAAAACGATCCCAATAATTGAGTTTAATTCATCAATGTTTCCTAGCGATTCAATACGAGAATGAAATTTATCTACTCTAGAGCCATCAGCTAGACCAGTTTTTCCTTTATCACCAGTGCGTGTATATATTTTTGAGAGTCTATTTGCCATAATTATCCATTTTTATTATTCTACATTAACCTACTTTATTTATTATTTTTATCTCTATAATTAGAGCTGTTATGAAAAAAATACAACCAATTGGAATTTTTGACTCTGGGATAGGTGGTTTATCAGTGATGGCTCATATTCAAAGCTTACTCCCAGAAGAAAGTTTAGCTTATATTGCGGATTCCTTACATGCCCCTTATGGGTTAAAGAGCCATCATGAAATTCTACTTCGATCAAAAGTTATTATTGATTATTTAATTAAAACTAAATCTGCAAAAATAATTGTAGTTGCTTGCAATACTGCAACCGCAGCAGCCATTAAAGAGCTTCGAGAAATATATCAAATTCCAATTATTGGTATGGAGCCTGCTATAAAGCCTGCTACCAAGTCAACTAAATGTAAAAGGGTTGGTATTTTGGCAACTAATGGAACACTCGAGAGTGCTAAATTTTCTGCATTACTTGAAACTTATTCAGGGGATATTGATTTTTACACACAACCTTGTCCAGGCTTAGTTGAGATTATAGAGCAAGGAAAAATTAACAATTTATCTACAAAGAATTTAATCCAAAAGTATTTAGACCCATTTATTAGTGCTGAAGTTGATACTATTGTTTTAGGCTGTACTCATTATACTTTTATTAAAAATATTATTAAAAATATAATGGCGCCAGAAGTAAGAATAATCGATACAGGTTTAGCTGTAGCTAAACAGGTAAAGAGTGAATTAGAAAATTTTTCTTTGCTAAGTAAATCAAAAGAAACCATTTATTCAATTTCAACTAACAGCATTAATAATGACATGAAGGCAATTATTAATGCTGTGACTAAAAATTCGAATTTTAAATTTATTTATTTTGATGAATGGAGTTAATTATTTTTAATCAATATAGCTTAACCAATGTTCGTATTTCGGATTTTCACCCTTAACAGTATCGAAATAAATTTTTTGTATCTCTTTTGTTAATGGGCCTCTAGACCCTTTCCCGATAGCTCTTCCATCAAGCTCTTTGATTGGTGTAACTTCTGCGGCAGTCCCAGTAAAAAAAGCTTCATCAGCACTGTAAACCTCATCACGGGTGATACTTTTCTCAGTCACACTTACGTCTAACCCATTGGCTATTGTCATAACAGTATCTCTTGTAATACCTTCCAAAGCACTAGTTAATGTTGGAGTAAATAATTCACCATTTTTCACTATAAAAATATTTTCCCCAGTTCCTTCAGCAACAAAACCTTGAGTATCTAGTAATAATGCCTCATCGTAGCCATCATTAGTAGCTTCCTGGTGAGCTAATATAGAGTTCATATAGTTACCATTAGCCTTTGCTTTTGTCATTGTACTATTTACATGGTGTCTGGATAGAGATGATGTTTTAACCTTTATACCATTATCAAGAGCTTCTTGTCCCATATAAGCTCCCCAGCTCCATGCAGCGATTATGATATTAGTTGATAATTCTTTTGCAGAAATACCCATCGCTTCGGCGCCATAAAATGCCATAGGTCTTATATAACCTGACATTAAATTATTCTTACTAATAGAATCTTTATGAGCCTGATTTATTTGCAAAGGAGTAAAAGGTAAACGCATTCCTACTATATGTGCAGAATTAAACAATCTTTTTGTATGGTCTTCCAAGCGAAATATAGCAGCGCCTTTCCTCGTCTTATAGGCTCTTACACCCTCAAAAACCCCTAATCCATAGTGAAGTGTATGAGTTAGGACATGAGTTTTTGCTTCACGCCAAGGTACAAACTTATTATTAAACCAGATAAGCCCATCACGATCTTCCATTGTTTGTGGTATTGCCATAATGCCCCTTTAAACTTTTAAAAAATTTCTTTGTCCTGTCTACAGGTTATTCTAAATAACTCTAAATTAGCATGATAAAATGAATTTTTACTTTTAACGAAACTATACATGAATAAATTTTTTATTATTTTACTACTATTATCAACTTTATTGTCTTGTTCGGACAATAATTTGATTTTTAATGGATCAAATTTAACAGAAGCTAAATGGGATTCTCATTTTGCATTAACATCTCACAAGGGTGAAACAAAAACTACAAAAGATTTTAAAGGTAAAGTTGTTGCAATTTTTTTTGGGTTTACTAATTGCCCTGACATATGTCCCACCTCAATGATTGAGCTTAAAAATATTAAATCTCAGCTAGGGGAAAATTCAAACCAATTAGAAGTTCTATTTATTTCACTTGATCCTGAAAGAGATACGCAAGAGGTATTAAGCAAATATATGCCTTCTTTCAATACTTCATTTATTGGCCTTACTGGCACTATAAAAAATATTGAAAAAATTACTCAGCAGTTTAAAGTTTATAGAAAAAAAGTTATAGAAGGAGACACTTATACTATTGATCATTCATCAGGCATTTATTTACTGGATAAAAATGGAAATATTAGGGTACGTCATCCCTATGGTTCAGAGATTAAATCAATTATTCAGGATATTGAAAAGCTACTTTAGTCCATTCTATAAAGCTTAAACCCATTTTCTTTTAGATACAGTTCTGCCTCCTTATAATTAGGAAATAATAATTGAACTTGCTGCCAGAAATCACTTGAATGATTCATAAATTTTAAGTGCGATAACTCATGACATATTACGTAATCAATAATAAATGCTGGCGCTTGAATTAAGCGCCAATTTAATCTAATTTCTTTTCTACTATTGCAAGTGCCCCATCTAGTTCTTGCATTTGATATTAATATTGCACTTACTTTTAAATTATTCTCTCTAGATAAAACTTTAATTCTTCGAGTAAAATAATTCAGCGCATAATTTTTTATCCACAATTTGAAAATTTTATTTAGCTTAAGATGATCTGACAAATTATTAAAATGTATAGTGCATCGACTTCCTTCTATAGATATATTATTTTCACCCTCTCTCAATGTGATTTCTAATTCTTTATTTAAAATTTTAAATTTAACTCTATTCTGGATTTCAAAAGGCTCTTCATTGTAAGATGTTAATAATAGTTTTTTTTGAATCCATTTAGATTTCTTTTGAAGTAATTGATTAATTTTATACTTTGTCATTAAGATTGGAGCACAAACAACCAGACCTTTGGGTGTTATTTTTAAACTGATAGTACGCCTATTTTTTTTTATTAATTCATAATTAATATTGGAACCATCATTTAGTTTAAGTTGTTGAGTTCCAGATAGGCTAAACATCTATTTTTAACATCTCTGACTCAATCCAATCTTTAGCAAGTTTATTAGCTTTTTCTGGTGTAATACCTTTGGTATTGATAGGCGAACCTATTGATATACTAATTTCTCCTGGATTTTTTATGAATGAATTTTTAGGCCAAAAATAGCCAGCATTATGAGCAACAGGAACGATATTTATCTTGGCTTTTGTTGCTAACCAAGCACCGCCAATATGATATCTTCCAACTTCTTTTGGTTTAATTCTTGTACCTTCTGGAAAAACAACAATACAAAACCCTCTATTTATTCTATCAATACCTTGCTTTAACATTTGCTCTAAAGCTCTTTTCCCTGCTTTCCTATTTATTGCAATAGGAGAGGTCATAGCCAATCCCCACCCAAAAAAAGGAATCCATAATAATTCTTTTTTAAGGACCCAAACCTGTGGAGGAAAGACTTTTTGAAATGCTAGAGTTTCCCAAGCTGACTGATGTTTAGATAGAATCATAAAAGCTTCTTTTGGTATATTTTCGAGCCCATTCACTTTAAAGCTTACATTGCAGGATATCTTCAGCCAAAATAAGATTGCTTTAGCCCATAATGAGATAAATTTATAGCGGGTAATTGCTGAAAGAGGAAAAGTTAAAATTGCAAGCATTGTGAAGGGAATTGTAAAAATCCACATACCTATTTGAAAGATGAAAGATCTTATTAGAATCATTTTTAATTTTTAATTATCTTATCAACTACTTCTGAAAGATTGTTAAATATCCAAGTATTTTTGGGGTAGGTTTTACTTTCGAATGTTTCTTCACCTTTTCCAGTCTTTACTAGGATCGGCTGCGCTCCAATAGAGTTGTAGGCCACTAAGTCTCTAGAGGCATCTCCAACTGCTGGTACATTTTTTAAATTAACTCCATAACGCATTGATATTTCCTCAAGCATCCCAGATTTAGGCTTTCTACACTTACAGCATACATCTGCAGTATGAGGGCAATAAAAAATAGAATCAATATGACCACCAAAATGCCCAAGTAGACCTAACATCTTTTTGTTAATTGCATTCATTGTTTCGATATCAAATAAACCTCTTCCTATACCAGATTGATTGGTTGCAATCACAACAGTGTAGCCATGCTGATTTAATCTAGCAATTGATTCAAGACTATCAGGAATAGGAATCCATTCGTTTGGTGTCTTGATGTAATGGACACTATCTTGATTTATAACACCATCTCTATCTAGAATAACAATTTTCATTTATTTTAATTAGCTAGTTTAGATATATCAGCAACACTATTTAAAGAAGTATGTAATATTTTTAATAAATTATGCCTATTAGTTTTAATTTTCTCATTTTCAGAATTAACCATAACATTTTCAAAAAATTGATCAATTGGATCTTTCAAGGCAACTAAGAAATCTAATGCTTCAATAAAATTCTTATCATTTATAGCTTTAACTATTCGAGGCTGAAGCTTAGTGATAGTTTGAAAAAGTTTAATTTCTTCAGTTTCATTTAAAAGTGATTCATCGACTTTTGAAATAGACCCTGTATATTTTTTCAAAATATTCGAAACTCTTTTATTTGTTGAAGCTAAATCTTTAGATTGTTCTAAGTTAGAAAATTCTTTAATGGCTTCAAGTTTTTTTATAATGTCGTTTAGATAATTAGGCCTTGAAGAAATAACTGCATCAATCTCATTTGAGGTAAAACTTCTATCTTTAAGGTAGCTAGATAATCTATCGTAAATAAAAGTTTTTAAATTATCTCGCACTTCATGACATTTTTCTTCAGTATATTTATCGATAAGACTAGAAAAATTAAGCGGAATATTTTTTTCTATTAATATGCGTATTATTCCAATTGCTGTTCTTCTCAAGCTAAACGGGTCTTTATCTCCAGTAGGTTGCTCGTTTATAGAGAATAAGCCAATCAAGGTTTCAAATTTATCGGCTAGAGCAGCATAATTCCCAAAAATTTCTTTGGGTAACGAGTCTCCTGAAAATTTTGGTTTATAGTGATCTTCAATTGCTGATGCTATATTTCTATATTGTTTATCTTTAGAAGCATATATTGCTCCCATAACCCCTTGAAGTTCAGGAAACTCACTAACCATAAGACATAAAAGATCTGCTTTAGACATTAACGCAAATTCTACATAATTAATACCCTCATTAAATTTAAGTTCTTGAGTAATATATTGTAATAATGCTGCAACTCTAAGTGACCTTTCTTCCTGAGTACCTAATTTATTATGATATACAATTAAATTTAGCTTTTTAGAGAGGGTCTTTAGCGAAGTTTTTTTATCCTGTTCAAAAAAGAATTCAGCATCAGCTAGCCTCGGTCTTATTACTTTTTCATTTCCTTGGATTATATTTTTTGTATCTTTTGGTGTTAGATTTGAAACAATTACGAAATGGTTAGTGAGTTTATTTTTACTATCAAACAAAGGAAAATATCTTTGATTAGTTTTCATCGTGAGAATTAGACATTCCTGAGGTACATTGAGAAATTTTTCCTCAAATGAACCAGTCAGTATATTTGGCATTTCAACTAAAGCAGTGACCTCATTTAATAAATCTTCATCATCTTCAATATGAAGTTTTTCCTTAAACGAGTCAGCAGTTAAAACAATATCCCTATGTATTTTTTCTTTTCTTTTATTAAAGTTTACGATAACTCCACCATCTTCAAATAATATTTTTTCATAGTTATCTGCATGGTCAATAGTCAAGATACTTTTTTTAGATTCGAATCGGTGACCGAATGAGTTATTATTTGCCACAATCCCTAGTGAAGAAACTTTTAATGTCTTTGATCCATAGATGATTAGTAAATTTTTTACTGGCCTGACAAAGTTCACAGAAGTCCACCCATCATCTAATTGATAAGACATCATTTTTTTTATAGGTAGCTTGTTAATACTATTTTTAATTATTTCGGACAAAACTTCTTCTAGAATTTCTCCAGAAACTTCTTTTTCGATAAATAAAATTTCCTGATCTTTCTCAATTTTTTTTATTATTTTTTGAACTGATTTAGCTGACTCATTTAGAGAATGTAGTTTTTTTAATAATGCTTGTGTTGGTTTATTATTTTCATCAAATCCAATCTTACTAGGCATCAGTTTAATTAATTTTTTTTCATCCTTACTTTTTTCTGCAACATTTAATATTTTTACAGCTAGCCTTCTTGGGGTTGCATAGACTGTTGTATCTTCATTCTCTATAATATTTTTTTCTTGTAGTCCTTGTGAGATTAATTGTCCAAATTTTTCACTTAGCTCTTTAAGCGAGTTTGGAGGCAATTCTTCGGTTACAAATTCAATGAGTAGGGTATCCAAATTCAATTTTTATCTCTTTTACTATTTAAAGATTCAATTACTTCTTCTGCATGATCTATTTTTGCAAGAGGGAATCCTAATTTTTTTCTACTTTCTAAATATGAATTAGCTACTAATCTTGAAATAGTTCTAATACGACCAATATAGTCAGCTCTTTCAGTTACACCAATAACACCTCTAGCATCTAATAAGTTAAATGTATGAGCAGCTTTTAAAACCTGCTCATAAGCAGGAAGAGCTAAATTATTTTCAACTAGATAACTTGCTTGTTTTTGGTGAGATGAAAAAGCACTTAAAAGAAATTCTGTATCACTATATTCAAAGTTATATGCACTTTGTTCAATTTCATTTTGAAGAAAAATATCGCCATATTTTAGATTTTTAGTCCATTGTATGTCATAGATGCTATCTACATTTTGAATATACATTGCTAGCCTTTCTAATCCGTAGGTTATTTCTCCAGTAATAGGCTTGCACGCTATACCACCTACTTGTTGAAAATATGTAAATTGAGTGACCTCCATACCATTAAGCCAAACTTCCCAACCTAAACCCCATGCACCTAATGTAGGATTTTCCCAGTTATCTTCAACTAATCTGACATCGTTTATTTTGAGATCAAATCCAAGGTTTTCTAGAGATTTCATGTATAAATCAACTATATTTTCAGGCGATGGTTTTAAGGCTACTTGGAATTGATAGTAATGCTGAAGTCTGTTGGGATTCTTTCCATATCGACCATCTTTTGGCCTTCTGCTCGGCTGTACATAAACAGCTTTCCATGGCTCAGGCCCAATAGCTCTTAAAAATGTAGCTGTGTGAGAAGTTCCTGCCCCAACTTCCATATCATATGGCTGGATTACGGTGCATTCATTCTTACTCCAATATTCTTGAAGATTAAAAATAATTTCTTGGAAAGTTAGTGTCATATTTTATACTTTATAATTAGTATGCATTTTACTGCTTTTTTGAAGTACATCAAAGAATTAAGGCTTCAACAAAAAAATTATTTAAAAATTATTTTTTTAAAAAAAGAAAATTTTCTATTAATAAAGCTAACTAATAGTATCGAAATACATATGAAATAAATTAGAAAATTGTTTAACAACATATACGGTGTAGCGCCAGTATAACCTTGGACCTTATATCTAAGCTCTCCTGATGAAAATTGTGGCAATTTCTTTAAAACCTCACCATTTCTAGAGATAAAAGCAGTTACACCAGTATTTGTTGATCTTATCATCATTTTTTTATTTTCAATTGCTCTTGCCTGGGAGATTTGTAAATGTTGATCAGCAGCAATTGATCTTCCATACCAAGCATCATTACTTAGATTTACTAATATATCTGGCTCACTCTTATACTTATCATACCAAGCAATTTCGTTCCCAAAAACGTCTTCGTAGCATATATTTATTGCGTAACTTAAATCATTTACCTTAAAAAGAGGTACAGAATTTTCTTGTCCTCGCTTTAAGCTACTGAAAGGAATATTGAGCCAATTTTCGTAAATATATCCTAAATATTTTTCGAAGGGTATAAACTCCCCAAAAGGTACCAGATGATTTTTACGATAAACTTGTTCAAGATCATCGCCTATTAAAAATGCAGAATTATAATAACCTTTTTCAATCGCACCTAAAATAATGTGCCCATTGACCTTTATTAGATGACTCTTTATTTCCTCCATAAACCTTTGTGGTATTTTATTATACTCAATTGGCATCGATGTTTCAGGTAGAACAATTAAGCTAGCGTTACTATTAAGAATTAATTTTTTATAATGATCAAGAGATTCTTCAACCAAGTCTTTATTCCATTTTTTATCTTGGGAAATATTACCTTGTATTAGAGATACATCTACCAAATCACCTTTAGAATCTGACCATTCGATACTTTTGAGATATTGTCCAGCACTCCAAATAGTTGTTAAAAAAAATAATAAATATAATTTTTTTGAGTTTTTTTGAAATAACTGAAAGATTAAAACAGATGTAAGTAAAACTAAAAATGAAATTCCATGAATACCAATGATTGGTAAATAACCTATTAATGGACTATGAGGAACTTGCGTGTAACCAATTGAAAGCCATGGGAAACCTGTAAATATAACGCTTCTTAATAATTCAACTAAAGTGAAAAAAGCGGGTAGAAAAAAAATACTATTTTTATATTCCTTGAATAAAGAAAAAGGTAGGAAAAAAAGTGCAAGAAATAAACACAAGGCCAGCGTAGTAATTAAGGCTGCAAAATAGGGCATGCCCCCGAACTTTTGTAAGCAGATATATATCCAGTAAATACCAGTAATAAAAAACCCACTTCCAAACATCAAACTTTTAGTAGTTGCTGAACCTTTAATTGTTAAAATAAAAAGGAGTGTAATAGTTGTTAAAAAAATTACTGGATAAAAATAAAAAGGTGCGAATGCAATTACTGAAGAGGACCCTAGTAAAAAAGATATTAGGTATTGATTAAAATTATTTATTTTCATTAAAGTGCCATCTTACAATAAATGAAATAGTACTTTAACTTTAATGAAGCTTAACGACTAGTCTAGAAAACGCTATTTGGCCTTTCTACATCATATTTTTGAGCTTCAGTTATAGTATCTTCATCGACATCATTCATAAATACAACAGATTCAACATAACCATCTACAATATCGAGCTCTGTTGTTGGAAAGTATGAACCATCATCATCTGTATTAATATTGTGATAATACCAAGTTCTGGCAATAACAGCATCACTCGATTTCATTTTTAGCTCTATTTTCTGTGCTGGCTCTCCTAAAATTGCAATAATTTCATCTGCAGTCAAAATACCAATTACCTCTACAAATTTTTTGTAGGGAGTAGGCAATTCAGAAACAATAGGCACCTCTTTCACATTCTCATTGCTTTCATGATGCATAGCAAAAGCTTGTGTAAAGTTAAAAAGAAAAAGTATAGATATTAAAAATTTCATATTGACCTCGATATAATAAAAATTATTGTAAGTCTGAGCATTATAATTGATAGTAAGTTCAAAAAATCTAATTTTTTGAGGTAGATAGGTTGATGCGTACTAGAATTGAATGAATTTGTCGGCTATCCGCTCTCAGAATTTCAACATCAAACCCATCAAATGAAATTTTTTCTTTTCTTTGAGGCAAGTAGCCAAATTTTTGGGTAACTAAACCACCTATGGTTGTAAATTCTTCGTCACTATATTCCGTAGCAAAATAGCCATTAAAATCTGATATTTCGGTACCGGCTTTCACTCTAAATTGTCTTTCTTGGTCTTGAATAATATTGTCTTCGGTTTCATCGTAATCAAACTCATCTTCTATATCACCAACTATCTGCTCTAACACATCCTCGATGGTGACCATTCCAGAAACACCACCATATTCATCAACTACAATTGCAATGTGATTTCTATTTGTTCTAAAATCTTTTAGTAAAACGTTAAGACGTTTTGATTCTGGGACAAAAATTGCTGGTCTTAAATTATCACGAACTTCAAATTCTTCTCCTGAAGTAAATCTAAGGAGGTCTTTAGCCAACAGAATTCCAATGACATTATTTATATTTCCTTCCACCACTGGGAAGCGTGAGTGACTTGTTTTAATAACAAAAGGAATAAATTCTTCAACTTTTTTTGAAATATCAATAACGTCCATTTGAGATCTTGGTATCATAATGTCTCTTACATGCATCTCAGATACATTCAAGACCCCTTCAAGCATCATCAGGGAGTCTGAGTCCATCATATTTTTATCAAATGCAGACTTTAAGATATCTGCGAGTTGATCTTTATCTTTAGGCTTTAACAAATAATTTTTTATTTGTTTTATGAGCTCAGTTTTTTTCTTTTTCATATAGTAATTTTAACTATTTAGTAAGGATTTTGAAATCCATTTTTATTTAAAATTTGAATTTCTTTTTTTTCCATTTTTTCTGCATCTTTATTTTTATCATGACTATAGCCTAAAAGATGAAGATAGCCATGAATTAAAAGATGAGCATAATGTGAAATAATTTTTTTGTTTTGAGCCCTAGCTTCTTTTTTGATGACAGGGTGACAGAGAACTATGTCACCTATTAAGGGTTTTTCAGAAATAATAAAAGATAAAATATTAGTTGATTTTTTTTGATTTCTATAAGTATAGTTTAAGGATTCAGATTCTTTTTCACCAACGATTCTAATTGTGATATTTGAGTTTTTTTGCATTATACATTTTAGCCAAAGCCTACAATCTTTCAATTTCAATATTTTATTTTTATGAAGAGTGTCTTGGATGCAGATAGATGTATTTTGTTGTTGCATCATTAATTTATATTAGTATTTTCATGCTTTTCATAAGCAGTAATAATTTTCTGAACTAGTGGGTGTCTAACTACATCTTCAGAGGTGAAGTGAGTGAATTCTATACCTTTTATATTTTTTAATATTTTTTGTATTTCGATTAATCCACTTAACTGACCTTTAGCTAGATCAATCTGGGTAACATCTCCTGTTATTACGGCTTTAGTCCCAAAACCAATTCTAGTTAGAAACATTTTCATTTGTTCGGGTGTTGTATTTTGAGCTTCATCTAATATTATAAAGCTTTGATTAAGAGTTCTACCTCGCATGTAGGCTAATGGCGCTACCTCTAAAATTCCCTTATCAAACATTTTTGTGACGTTGTCATAGCCAGCTAAATCATATAATGCATCGTAAAGGGGTCTGAGATAGGGGTCAACTTTTTGTGCTAAATCACCAGGAAGAAATCCTAACCTTTCACCAGCCTCAACTGCAGGGCGAACTAAAACAATTCTTTTAACTTTTTCTCGATTAAGTGCATCTACTGCAGATGCAACGGCTAAATATGTTTTCCCTGTTCCAGCTGGCCCAATACCGAAATTAATATCTTCAGATTGTATATTTTGTAAATATTCAATTTGCCTGGGTGTTCGCCCTTGTAATTCATTTTTTAATGTTAGAAGCTGAGGAGATTTTTTCATGCCGGAAGTGCTTACTTTATTTATCTGAACTAGGTTAAGCTGTATATCTTCCGGGTTTATTGGATTAGTTGACCCGTTATAAAACTTTTCGATTAGTGTGCATCCAAATTTAACATTAATAACATCTCCACTAATTATAAAAATTGACCCCTTTCTATTAATTTTAATTTCAAGCCCAGTACTTATTTGCTTAAGATTTTCATCAAAAGGCCCGCATAAATTTGATAACTTATTATTATCATCATCAGGGAGTTGTAATTTTTTTTCCATCTAATTAAGAATTGTTCCTTGAATGTTTTTATTAAGAATTTGATTAATTTTAACTGATACAAATTGGTTTAATAAAGACTCGTCACCTTCAATTTCGACTACTCTATTATTATCAGTTTTACCGATGAATACTCCTGATTTTTTTTTCGACTTGCTATCAATTAAAACTCTTTGTGTAGTTCCCAACATATTCTGTGTAAATATTTCCCCCTGGGCTACATTAGACATTTGTAGTTCATGCAATCGCTCTAATTTTTCCTCATGTGTGGTCAAGTCTTTCAGATAAGACGCAGGTGTTCCAGGCCGTGGACTATAAATAAAGCTGTAAGAATAATCAAATTCTAATTCTCTCATAAGTAATTTTGTTGAATTAAAATCGTTTAAAGTTTCAGTAGGAAAACCCACAATGAAGTCAGATGTAATCGATATATCAGGACATCTTTTTCTTAATTTTCTTATAATTGATTTATATTCTAGAGTTGTATAATTTCTTTTCATAGCAGATAAAACTACATCAGAGCCTGCTTGAATTGGCAGGTGAATCATTTTAGCTAGCTTGTCTATATTACTAAAACAATCAATTAACGCATCATTCATTTCGTTAGGATGACTTGTGCTAAATCTAATTCTTTTAATTTCTTTTATTTCAGAAACATATTCTATTAATGTAGCGAAGTCTGCCACTTCCCCATTATCCATTAAGCCTCTATACGCATTTACGTTTTGGCCTAGTAAAGTTATTTCACTTACACCTGTAGCTATAATTTCTGTCAAGATGTCATTCAGAGGTCTTGATACCTCCTCACCACGAGTATATGGAACGACGCAAAAAGAGCAGTACTTGCTACAACCTTCCATTATTGAAATCATAGCTGACGGCCCTGTATGCTTTGACATAGGGAGACGATCAAACTTTTCAATTTCGGGGAATGATATATCTATCTGCGGCTTTCCGTTTTTCTCTCTAGCTTTAAGGAGATCGGGGAGTCGATGTAGTGTTTGGGGGCCAAACACTACATCGACATAAGGAGCTTTTTTTATAATATTAGCCCCTTCTTGACTTGCAACGCATCCACCAACAGCAACCCTTAAATTTGGATTGGCTTCTTTCAATTTTCGGATTCTACCGAGGTCGCTATAAACTTTAACCTCAGCCTTTTCTCTAATTGAACATGTATTTAAAACAATAAGATCTGCATCTTTTTGCTCTTTTGTTTCGATTAATTTATTTTTCTTGGCCAATACGTCATTAATTTTTTCAGAGTCATATTCATTCATCTGACATCCAAAAGTTTTTATAAATACTTTTTTTTCCATTTACTTTTCATATATTAGTTTTGAAGACATAATTATAGCTTTTTTAATGGTTATTAAGTGGCACTGTATATAAATAGCCGAATAGAGTAACATTTTAGAATGGAAAGCTTCCCAATATTTATAAATTTAAAAGAAAAACCTGTAACAGTAATAGGTGGAGGGGATATTGCTTTAAGAAAAGTAAAGTTATTGATTAAAGCAGGACCTAAAATAACTGTTATAGCAAGAGCGGTATCAAAGGATTTAAAAGAGCTTCTGAGCGAACACAATCAGAAAATGATAATAAAAAGCTTTCACGAAAGTGATTTAAATACACCTATTTTGATAATTGCTGCTACCAATAACGCTAAAACAAATAAAAGAATATCAATGTATGCTCAGCAGAACAATATCCTTGTTAATGTCGTAGATCAGCCAAAGTTATGTACATTCACAATGGGTTCTATTGTTGAAAGAGACTCACTGGTTATTTCAATATCTAGTGGGGGAAAAGCGCCAGTGCTCGTAAGGAATGTAAGGGAAAAAATTGAAACATTAATACCACAGTCATATGCTGAGCTAGTTAACTTTTCTGGTAGCTTAAGGGCTGTTGTTAAAAAGAAAATTCAATCAGGAATGAAAAGAAGAATTTTCTGGGAGGAATTTTTTACAAGTGACTATATTCAAAATTTTATATTATCCCCAAAAAAATTAAATGCAAGGCTATTTAATAAAATTTTATTAAGCATGAAAAATAAGAAAACTGGTGAGGTTTATTTAGTTGGCGCCGGTCCTGGAGAGAGGGATTTACTAACAATAAGAGCTCTTCACTTAATGCAGAGATGCGATGTTTGTATCTACGATAATTTAGTATCAAAAGATATATTAGAATTAGTTAGAAGAGATGCAGATTTAGTCTATGCTGGAAAAAAGAAAGACCAGCATACCTTGAGCCAGGATAAAATTAACAGCTTATTAATAAAATTTGCTAAGCAAGGTAAAAGAGTTTTACGCTTAAAAGGAGGCGATCCTTTCATTTTTGGTAGAGGTGGTGAAGAGATAGAAAGTTTAATGAAGCATAAAATTTCATTTCAAGTTGTTCCTGGCATAACAGCCGCTAGCGGTATCGCTTCATATTCTGGAATCCCATTAACACATAGGGATCATGCACAAAGTTGCTTATTTCTAACTGGACATCTGAAAGATGGAGTTATTGATTTTGACTGGCCTAAGCTTATTATTGAAAATCAAACCTTAGTTGTTTATATGGGCTTATTAAGCTTAAATGAATTGGTAGATAATCTAATTAATCATGGAATGGCAAAAAAAATGCCAATAGCGCTTGTTGAAAGTGGAACCACATCAAAACAAAAAGTAATAACTGGAATTCTATCAAATATCAAATCAAAAGTAAGTAAATCAAAAGTAAAATCGCCAGCTTTGATTATTGTTGGCACAGTTGTTACTCTTAGAGATAAATTAAATTGGTTTAAATAATTTTTATGCAGTAATAATTGGAATAGTTATTTTTGCGCTCAATCCACCTTCTGTTCGATTGATTAATTCTAATTTACCATCGTGAGCTTTTACTATTCGATCAGCAATAGTCAATCCTAAACCACTCCCACCTTTATTCCCTCGTGCCTTATCTACTCTTGCAAATGGCTCTAGAAGCTTTGCTTTATCTTCTTCAGGAATTCCAGGCCCGTCATCTATAATGTCTATTGTTAGGCTCTCTTCATAGAGTGTAGCTTCTAGAATGACCCTTCCTTTTGAATAAAAAAAAGCATTATTAATTAAATTATCAAGACATCTTTGAAAGGCTAGTGAGCGAAGGTCAATAAAAAGTTTTTTAGGAATATCTATTCTAATATTTTTCTTTTTTAGCAAAAAATTTTGACCCATCCTTGTATGTTTGGTTTGTATTTCCTTTAATAGCTTTCCTAAATTAACTGGAACTCTGGGCTCATCTTCAAATCCTCTAGCAAAATCAATAAATTGATTCAAAATATTATTAATTTCGAGTACATCTTCTTCAAGACTGTCTTTTAGAGATGAAGAATTAGGGGGTAACATCTCTGCAGCAAGCCTTATTCTGGTAAGTGGAGTTCTTATATCATGAGATACGCTTGCTAGAAGAAACTTTCTTTCCTTACTTACTTTAGATAAATTTTCAGTCATTTCATTGAATGCTTCGCCAAGCTCTCGAAATTCTGTAACGCTATCAAGTGGGAGTTTCTCTACATTATGCCCATTTCTAATTTTTTCAGCAGCATCTATTAAATTATTAATGGGGCGACTAATGCGTTTGGTTGTAATATATGCTCCAAAAATAGCAAGTATAGCAATTAGGCTTCCCCAACCAAACCAATGCCAAGGAAACGGCCTATCTTGAATTAGCCTTGGAACTAGAACCCAAAACATATCACCATCAATTTCAAAGCTAACCCATACACCTGGAATATCATAATGGTTAATTGCAACAAAATTTCCTGGTGGAATTCGAGACGTTATTTTCTTAACGACTAACTTCAAAAAAGGATCATCAGGAATTGGCTCTATAGATTCAAAAGGATAAGCAGCATAAATTTTTATATCACCTATATTATTTATTTCTCTAAATAGATTAATTCTTTTTGAGGGAGCTGCTGCATAGAGAGATGCTTTAGTAAAATTTACTATTGTGATGATTTCTTTAGCCAGTGCCTCTGCTCTGGGCTCTCTTTCAAAAGTATCAAATATTTTAAGTGATACTAATTGGCTAACAATCAGAAGTGTTGCTATAAGAAGTACAAATCGAGTCAAAAGTCTTTTAGGTAAAAAATTCAATTATTTATTCACCATCAGGGTTAAAAATATATCCAAATCCCCATTTAGTCTGAAGATATTTAGGATTATTTGGGTCATCTTCAATTAGCTTTCTTATTCTTGATATTTGAACATCTATACTTCTATCAAAAACATCTAACTCCTTACCTTTTGCAAGTTGCATTATTTGATCTCTTGATAAAGGCTGTTTTGGTCTTTCAGTAAAAACTTTCAACAGATCAAATTCACCTGCTGTAATCGCAATATTCTTACCATTTTTTGATAAATTTCGATTTTGAATTTCAAAAATAAAGTCTCCAAAGTGTATTGGCCTTATAGTCCCTTTTGTTGAAAAGGTCTCTTTTCTTCTTATGATTGCATTAATTCTGGCTAATAACTCTCTTGGGTTAAATGGTTTTGGGAGGTAGTCATCAGCGCCCATCTCTAGTCCAACTATACGGTCTACTTCATCACCTTTTGCAGTAAGCATTATTATCGGAATCCCAACCTGATTCACCCTTAAACGTTGACATATTTGAAGTCCTGTTTCTTCTGGCATCATTAGATCAAGTATTATTAAATCAGCTTCATATTTTTTTAAAATATCATCTAGCTCTTTACCATTGTTACCAACATGAACAGTAAACGACTGGTCTGTAAGATATTGCGCCGTTAACTCTAGAATCTTCGGATCATCATCTATTAAAGCAAGTACGTGTTTTTTTTCAACCATAAAATACTCAATTTGCATAATAAATTATTATATTAACTTGTATAACCACTATTTAATAGTAACAATATTGTTACAATTCTAGCTAATTTTGTAATATTCCGTTAACATTTAGATAGCACACTAACTAACCAATGTTTATAAATTGCAAACTTTATACTTGTACATGCTGAACGTAAAAAAAATATTATTTTTATTACTATTACCAATTTCTAATAGTACTCTCTCTGATGTGAGTGGGAATGAATTGAATATAGTTGATTCAGAGGTTATTTATGAGTTGACTGATTCAGATCAAATTCGAGATGCTTTAGCTGAATATTCTAGAGCTGAGGACAAAAATAATGCTATTTACGAAGAGAAGCGAAGAGCAATGCTTGACAGCGTTGAGTTGAGATTTCTGGCATGTGATACAGATGCTGACGATACGTTAGATGTTTTTGAAGTAACACAATGCTTACCTCAGGTTGCAAGGAGATTTAGGGATGTTGATATTGATAACGATAATGTTATCACTTTGGATGAAATTGCAATTTTAGCTAATACATTTAAAAGAAATAACACGGTTAATTCAAAAAAATCTTTAGCTAAAGAAAAAATTAAAAAAGCTCCAGAAGCATCATTGAGTAATGGTAAAGCTGAAAAAGAACTATAGCTTTTCATTTCTTCATCTTTGATTTAAACTAATTTTCTATGATAGAAATAATTTCAGGCTCTAGCTATAGCGAGTTAAATGAATCAATTGATCAAGTTAAGTCAAATTCACCTTTTTTAGATATTAAATTTATCCAAGCCATGGAGAAATCAAAATCTATTGGTAAAAATACTGGATGGATTTCATTCCCTCTTATTGCAAAAAAAAATAATAAAATTGTGGGTTTCATGCCTATTTTTCTGAAAGAACACTCTTATGGCGAATACGTTTTCGATCATGCATGGGCTCAAGCTTTTCAGCAGCATGGTTTAAATTATTATCCAAAAATGATATCTGCCATTCCTTTTACACCAATCACTGGACTCAGAATATTATCAAATGATATTGATATCAAGAAAGCTCTTATTAAAGCAATAGAAAAAATTCTAGTAGAGTATAAAATATCTTCATGTCATATTTTATTCCCTGAAAAAAAAGACCATGAATTATTTAATGAAATGGGTTGGCTTTCAAGAAAGGGTGTCCAATTCAAGTGGCATAATAATTCCTATCAAACATTTAATGATTTCCTTGAAACACTCTCACATGACAAGAGAAAGAAAATTAAACAAGAAAGAAAGAAAATTAAAAAGAATGAAATTATAATAGAGCGAAAGCAAGGATTAGATATTAGTATTGATGACATAAATTTTTTCTATCAATGCTATTGTGAGACATATCGTCTTCATAATTCTGCTCCATATCTAAAACAAGCTTTTTTTTATGAACTACTCAAGAATATGCCAAGTAGGCTATTAGTTGTAATTGCAAAAAAAAATGGCTTAAATATAGCTAGTGCTCTCAGCATTATTGGGGAGGACACTCTTTACGGAAGATATTGGGGGGCATTGGGATTTTTTTCTGGCCTACATTTCGAGTTATGTTATTACCAAGGTCAAGAGTTTTGCATTGAGAATAGAATAAAATATTTCGAAGGTGGTGCTCAGGGAGAACATAAGTTAGCCAGAGGATTTAAACCATTCGATACTTTCTCAAATCACTTCATAGCCCAACCTGATTTTAGAGTCGCGATAAGTAATTTTTTAAATGATGAATTAAGTAGAATTGAAGACTATAGCAGTGAGCTTGAGGAAAGAACTCCTTATAAGAAAACTATCTGAATGACCTTACTCAAGAATAAAACCAACTAAATAAAACAATGAAGCTCCTAAAATTATAACTAGAATAAAGCCAATAATTAAAAAATATTTAACTCCATTTTCCTCAATAAATGCATCGTCTTTGTGAAATTTATTTTTTGACTGGATTCCGCAAAATGCGGATAAAACGCTTTTAATAATCGAAAATATTTTCATTATTTTTAACAAAATAGTTTTATTTTAAGAAATGGTAGTGATGGAGAGACTTGAACTCTCGACCTCAGCATTATGAATGCTGCGCTCTAACCAACTGAGCTACATCACCATATGACTTAAATAACGTGGATTATACTTTTTTTC
>MDSY01089051.1_pt1 | contig 37533 bp, 34 predicted proteins | sample 811131 | NCBI WGS metagenome assembly MDSY01 (sample SAMN05326643, study PRJNA326480) | marine metagenome | isolation source: seawater | place: Atlantic Ocean: South West | collected 2010
GCCCAGATAGCTCAGTTGGTAGAGCAAAGGACTGAAAATCCTTGTGTCGGTGGTTCGATTCCACCTCTGGGCACCACAAAAAAGATTTTGTTTATAAATTGAACTGATATATTCTTATTATGGTGAAAAGAAAATTACTATACTTACTATTGCTTCTATCTTTTTCTGCCTTAGGGCAAGAAATGAATCCTGAAATGTTAGAAGAATTGTTAGAAAAAGAGATTGTTAAGGAGAATGTAGAGGAAAATTCTCCTTTGGTTGATTCATCAGTAAGAAACGAAAATTGTAATAATCCAGATATATATGGACATAATTTCTTTTGTAGTTCTCCTACTTCTATTAGTCCAATAGGAGACCTACCTGTTCCAAATGATTACCTGATATCTCTGAGAGATGAGTTAGAAATAACTTATCTAGGAGACCCAAAAAATAGATCTTTTATTAGACCAGTCCGATTGGATGGTTCAATTATGATACCTGAAATAGGCTTAATAAATGTGGAGGGACAAACTCTCTCTGAAGTAAGAGAAAGGATAAAAACTAAGGTATCTGAAACATATATCGGCATAAAAGCGCAAGTTACTCTTAAAGAACTTAGTGCAAAGAAAATATTAATTGTAGGAAGTGTAAATAAACCTGGGGCTTATCTTGTTAATCCTTTTACAACAGTTTCAAATGCTCTTTCTTATGCTGGAGGGCTGAAAGAATATGCTTCTATTAGAGACATAGAGGTGATTAATACTAAAGGTAAATCACATTCCTTTGATGCTTATGATTTACTTATATATGGCTCTAGAAAAAATGATATTTCTCTAAACTCTGGAGATACTATATTAGTTAAAAATACTAATAACTTAATCTCAATTGTTGGATCTGTTCAAAGACCAATGATTTATGAGTATAAAGAATTAGAAAAACCAATAGATCTGATTGATTTTGCTTTGGGATTTAAGAAGACTGCAAAAAAAAATCTGGTTTTAGTCGAAGAAATTAATGTGGACAACTCGAGATATAACTTTAGTTATAAAAATCTTCAGGAAATAAAAGATCTATCTTCTTTAGCTTCGATTACTATCTTTAATGGCGGAAGTTTTGATATATCTAATCAACCAAAAGGAGGTTTGATTGCTCCTACAAGGTCTGGTTCACAGATGATTAATGTTCTTATTGAGGGGGAGGTAATGAACCCAGGGTTTTATAAGGTAGTTCCCGGAACAAGAGTAAATGACATATATTCACTTTCAGGGGGCTTAACTGAACAAGCAGATAGAGAACTAACCGTTTTGACTAGAGAATCAGTAAGGCAAAAACAATTAGAAAATTTAGATAAAGCACAAAAAGAACTCTTAAATTCATTTATCTCAAAAGCTATAGAAACAGGAACTGAAGTAAATGAGTCTTTAATAGAATATACAACTTTAAATATAGAAGAAGAAAATATAGGAAGAATTTCTGGAAATTTTTCTAAAAATTCCAAGTCTGCACAATCTACATTTCTACAAGAGGGAGATACTGTTTTTATACCCCAAGAGTCAAAAACTATTTCTATATTGGGTGAAGTGAGATCGCCTGTAACTATCCTATACAGAGATAATTTTGATTTAGATGAATATATTCAATTTGCAGGAGGCTATAAAAAATCTGCAGAAAAAAGAGGTACATACCTTATCAAAGCTAATGGAGAAGTTCTTCTTTATAAGAAAAATACTGGTTGGCTACCATCTAAAGGTTTAGAAATAGAAGCAGGAGATACAATCGTTATTCCTAGAAAAGTAAAAAGAACAGACTACCTTGCTAGCATAAGCGGAATAACTTCGATAATCTCAAATATTGCCTTTGCAGCTGCTTCATTAGATTCCCTAAGAAATTAATAACTTATGCATCTTTACTATTGAACTCATATTCAATAGTTCTAATAAGACCTTCTTCTAAACTAATTTTTGGTTTGAAATCTGTTTTTTTAATTTCAGAGGAAGAGAATTGCGTTGTCTCCATAAATTTCTTTACTCTTATTTTACTAATAGGGAGATTTTTCCTCATGAAAAAAGAAAATACATCAAAAATAGAAGCTAAAAATAGCCCCAAGAACCTTGGTAAATGAATTCCTAGATTATCTTTTCCTAAAATATTTTTTCTTGCTAATTTTACTAAATCATTCATATTCATATCTGGCTTATCAGAATAGTTAAATAAATTAAATCCTGAATTTAAAGTCAAACAATGCTCTAAGAATGATGCTACATTCTCAACATATGCCATAGATTTATAGTTTTTGCCATCACCAAAAATTACAAATCTTTTTGAAGATATTTGGTTAAGTAAATTATAAACATTTCCACGATTCCCTTCTCCAAAAATTACTGTAGGGCGAACTATAGTTAATGATCTGCTTTCAGTATCTTCTAAAAACCATTCCTTATAGATATTCTCCGCCAAAAATTTTGTTCTTCCATAATCATTGAAGTAATTTATTTCTCCTGTCTCATCAGTTTCTGGGGGAGCAAATCCATAAACTGCTACTGAACTAGTAAATATAATTTGCTTAATATTAAGTCTCCTAGCTGCATCACAAATTTTCCTTGCACCTTCTACATTTACATCATCATATCTACTAACAGGAAATACATTGTCATGATGTTCTGCAGCAAGATTAATCAATATCTTTGTGCCTTCAAGTTGATTAAGTGAAGTCTCTGATTCAACATCTAAATTAATAGCGTGTTTAGTATTCTCAGGAACACTTATGTCGCAAGCTACGTAATTTAAGTTCCTTTTTTCAAGTAATTTAACCAGGCTATTACCCAAAAAACCTGAACCTCCAAGTATTGATATCTTATCCATATTTACTGGTAATCTATTTTTTTATTTGAGTGCTTTCAAGTCCTTTATTAATTTTTTGTAGTCTTCTTTGACTAAAGCAAAATCATAGAAATTTTTAACTACATTAAAAGGGTCTTCTCTCTCTTTATCTACACCTTCTACACATATTTTATCTATCGTATGTGCTAAGTTTTCTGGATTTCCAGCTTCGCAAAACCATCCGATTCCAGGATGTTCCTTTATTAAATGGTCTAATTCTGAATCTCTATCTGAGATTATTAATAAGGGTTTATTAACTGCTAAGGAAAAGTAGGTTTTTGAAGGAACACATAAACCCTTCATTCCTTTTCCAAGAGAGATTATTGCAACATCACCTAATAAAAGAGTATCAAGATTATCTTCCATAGATACAGGATCAGCTAAATTTACATCTATATCCTTATGGCAATTTATAAATTTTTCTACCAACGGCCTTTCAGATCCTTCGCCTATAAAGTTGAATCTAACATTTTTGTTTTTTACCATACTAATAGATTCCAAAAGGTTTTCGATACCTTGAAGCAATCCTAAATTTCCGAAGAAATTAAACTCTATTTTGTCTGTATTAGGGTTTTTATTCTGTAAGCTCTTGAACTTGAATTCATTAAGGTCTACAAAATTAGGGATATACTTAATTTTTACTTTGTCATTCTTGATCTTATCAAAAAGCACTTCCTTCATGTCTCTCCCAATAGCTACTATTGCATCTGATCTTTTAAAAGCAAGATTAAAGAAAGGTATAAATACTCTTAAGAAAGAGGAGTAGACTAAAGAAAAACGCGTAGTTCCAACATTCTCTGGAAAAATATCATGAACAATCAAGACTAATTTAAATTTCTTGAATAATTTGATAAAAGAAATAAGAAATAACAGCAAAGTAGGGTTTGACCCGGAAATGACAATATCTCCTTTTGAAGAGGATTTAAAAAGCTTTATAGCTAATTTAATGGAGAAAGATAGATCATGAAGGCCCCTAGAAATCACCGTACCCTTTTTTCTATCTTTAGATTCTATGGTGGAATAATCTACTGAAGTACCAAAATTATTTTTTGCTAATTCACAACTTCTTTTAGAAGAAATTATAACTACTTCTGGGTTATCTTCTAAGATGGCTGAAGCAATCTTGGAGAAATAAAAACCTGTAGAATTCTGCTTTTTGTCGACAAATTCGGAAACTATAAAAATTTTAGTTCCCATAAATTTAATTTAATTCTTTCCAGACGTTCCTTTTTACATAGTCAGTATAACTATGAATAATCCTTACAATCTTCTCTGAAACCTTATTTTCAGAGTAATCCTTTACCAAGTTTAATGTTCTTGTTTCATGTCTAGACTGATCTTTAACTATCTCAATAGCTTGAATTATCCTATCTTTATTCAATCCAACCATCATTACAGATGCTTCTTCCATAGCCTCTGGTCTTTCATGAGATTCTCTTATGTTTAGAGCAGGAAAATTAAGTATAGAAGACTCTTCGCTTATTGTTCCACTATCTGATAATACCGCCTTTGCATTCAATTGAAGATTATTATAATCACTAAAAGATAGGGGTTTTATTAGATTAATTTCTTCATGAAATTTTATTCCTAAAGTGTCTATTTTTTTTCTGGTCCTAGGATGAGTTGAAATAATTAATGGCAGTTTGTATGTTTTTGCTATTGTATTTAAAGACTCAGTTAGTCTCAAAAAATTATCTTCAATATCTATATTCTCTTCTCTATGAAAACTGACTAAAAAATACTCCTCTTTCTTTAGTTTGAGCTCATTGAGTATAGAAGACTTATTTATCTTATCTTTATAAAAATTTAAGACTTCATTCATAGGACTTCCGGTCTTAATTATTAAATCAGGAGATATTCCTTCATTAATCAGATATTCTCTTGCTATTGTGCTATAGGTTAAATTTACGTCTGACACATGGTCTACAATACGTCTATTTATCTCTTCTGGGACACGTAAATCAAAACATCTATTCCCTGCCTCCATATGAAAAGTAGGTATTTTTAGTCTTTTTGCTGCAATAACAGAACTACAACTATTAGTATCTCCTAAAACTAATAAAGCATCAGGTAGTTCTTTTCTTAAGATACTATCTGATTCAATTATAACTTTACCTATTGTTTCAGCTCCATTCTCGCCTGAAGCATCAAGGTAAAAGTCTGGTTTTCTTATATTTAGATCTTCAAAAAAAATCTCATTAAGTTCATAGTCATAGTTTTGACCTGTATGAACCAAAATATGTTCGCAATACTTATCAAGGGCAGGTATGACTCTAGATAGCCTTATTATTTCGGGACGAGTCCCAACAATTGTCATAACTTTCAATCTTTTCATTTTAGATCTCACTAGTGATTGTATCAGGATTTTCTGGATTGAAAGTTTCGTTTGCCCAAAGCATTGTATACATATCATCTTCTCCAATATTTGTAATGCTATGAACCCAACCAGGTATACTTTCAACTATCTGAAGCTTTTTCTCGCTCGTTACCAATTCATGCTTTTCATCAGTAATTAAATTTCTAAACTTAAAGAGAGCCTTACCTTTAATGACTAAAAACTTTTCTGTTTTTGAATGATGGTAATGAACCCCTCGAGTCACCCCCGGTTTGGCTGTAAAGAAAGAAAATTGTCCTGACCTTTTTGTCCTTAGAACTTCAGAGAATAAACCTCTTTCATCAGCATGAGGGTTTAGATCATATGAGAACATTTCTTTAGGCAAGAAACTAATATAAGTGGAATATAAGGCCCTTAAGAACCCAGTTCCTACTTCTTCAGTTTTCAAATTACTTCTTGATTCCTTAAATAGATTTATTGATTTAGCTATTTCTCCAAGTTTTACTTTGTAAGAAAAATTTACTGGCACATACCCATCATTTTTTTGCCTGTTTGTATCTGATAGCAGATCAAGCAGATCATCTACAAGATCATCTATATATACGAGTTCAATTTGGGCAGTCTCATCTGAAATATTAATTTCTAAATCATTAGCTACATTATGGCAAAATGTAGCAACTACAGAATTATAGTTTGGCTTTGACCACTTTCCGAAAACTCCCGGATAACGATATATAAATATAGGATTTCTTATATCTTTCTGTAATTCAAGCAATAACTTCTCAGCTTTTGATTTACTATTTCCATAGTGATTTTCTAGGGAAGCTTGAGTTGAAGAAGCATAAACTATTGGTATCTTTTTGTTGCTTTTTCTAACAATGCCACATAAATCATTAGTTAGATCTACATTTGACCTTTGGAATTCTTTATTTTCTTTAGGTCTATTAACTCCGGCCAAATGTATTATGAAGTCAGAACTTTCAATAAAATCTTTTAGATCAGCAAGGTTATGTTCCTTAGAAAATTCATTTATTACATATTCCTTATTTTCTTTAAGTCTATAAATAAGATTTTTTCCTATAAATCCTTTTGATCCAGTAACTAATACTTGCATTAACTTTTACTGCTTTGTTAAATAATGCTTTATCCTTTGTGCGCAGCCTGTATGAAATCAAGTTTCATTAAAATCCTTTTAAGGCCTTTTTCATCTAATCTTTTTGTATTATGAGAATTGTAATCTTCATACTTAGAGATTCTTTTCTCTCCTTTTTCTACAAATTTACTATAATTTAAATCTCTTAAGTCAGGGGGTATTCTGTAGTAATTTTTAAGATCATCTGCTTTTGACATCTCTTCTCTGCTCAATAATACCTCATATAATTTTTCACCATGACGAGTACCTATAATATTTATTTTATGCTCTGGAGCATTCAAAATTTCTTTAAGTGTAGAAGCTAAAACTTCAATAGTAGCTGCTGGTGCTTTCTGTACAAGAATATCTCCTGTTTTACCTTTTTTAAATGCATAAATAACTAAGTCAACGGCATCATCTAAGGTCATCATAAATCTAGTCATATTTGGATCAGTAATACTTAAAGGCTTCCCCTTTAAAATTTGATCTACAAATAAAGGTATAACTGAGCCTCGAGACCCTATGACATTTCCATAACGTGTTACACAAATCTTAGTTGTATCACTTACTCTTGACTTAGCTACTGCTACCTTCTCCATTAGAGCTTTTGACATACCCATAGCATTTATTGGATAAACAGCCTTATCTGTACTCAAACAAATAACTCGACTTACTTCGCAGAGAATTGCAGCCTCCAAAACATTTTCAGTTCCTAATACATTTGTCTTGGTCGCTTCTAAGGGATGAAACTCACAAGAAGGAACTTGTTTTAATGCAGCAGCATGAAAAACATAATCAACGCCTCTCATGACGTTCAACACAGAAGGATATTCTCTTGTATCACCAATATAGAATTTTAATTTAGAGCTCTTAAATCTTTTGCGCATGTCATCTTGCTTCTTCTCATCGCGACTAAAGATCCTTATTTCACTTAAATCTGAATCTAAAAACCTCTCTAAAACTGCATTTCCAAAAGAACCAGTTCCCCCTGTGATTAATAAGACTTTGTTTTTAAACATTTATTAACATCCAATTTCTTTTAAATTGTAACCTATGTAATTAATTTTAGTATTAATCTACTTTCTTGATCGATGCTTGGAGATACATTTGTCAATTACCTTCTCAAGCTGAGATATTGCGTTAGTAGAAGAAAATTCTCTATAAGCTAAGTTTTGACCTGCTAAAGCTAGTTTGTTCCTTAACTCTGTATTAGTTATAACTTTTTTTAATGCCTTTTCCAGCGACTCTCTGTCTTTTGGTTTAACTAACAAGGCTTCTTGTTCATTTTTTAAATAATCAGGGACCATACCAACACTAGATACAACTACGGTTAAACCTGATGCCATTGCTTCGATCATCGCATTAGGAAATCCTTCAGAATATGAGGGCAAAACGAAAATATTATTTTTTTTTAATAACTCGCCTAAAGAATCTTTTTCTACCCAGCCTAAGAAAGTAACCTTGTCTGACATTCCATTATCTTTTACAAATTTCTTAGCGAGTTTTTCTGCTTTACCCCTACCAGCTAGACTTAGATGAAAATCTATACCCATACTTAATAAAGCTTTACTGGCATCAAGTAATTCAAAAATTCCTTTAAATTCTTCTAACCAACCAAGAAAAAGTACTTTTGCTGTGTCCTCATTCTCATAACTTCTCTTATTTCCTATATCAATAAGCTCTGCAGTTGCAGTCCAGTTATTTATAACTATTACTCTTGATTCTTTAAAACCAAATTCTTTCAAAGCGAATTCCTTCCATTTGTTGCCTTGACAAAGAAAAAAAGAAGCATGACTATAAAGAAATCTTATCAAAACAAACATAAAAGATGATTTATGTAGTTGATGAATTAAGTTTCCTGCTCTAGGAAATATCATGGTTTTACACCCAAAGACCCTGCATAAAACTACCATGAAACCTTTCTCAATAGCACTTAACCCATCGGCTGAAAAAATCAAAGCTGCATGAGGTTTGTCCTTAATTAATTTTGTGATAATTATAAGAATTCTCTTAAGGGAATAAAAAAATCTTATGAGAAGTCCAGGAGGAGGTATCGATATTTGTGAGGAGTCTATAGGAATAATCTTATACTTTTCTTGTATATGAGATTCCATAAGAATTTGAGTAGACTTGAGAACTCCACCATAAATTTCCCTTTTTTTCGGATCGTTATTTAAAAATGCAAATGCACCTACTATGAGTAATTTAGGTTTTTTCATTTCCTTTCTTTATTTCTAGGGCAACTTTTAAATATTGAGATTCCTATAACATACTTTTTACAGAATCTTCCCATGCCAAAAATCTATAGTTACCAACTAAATCCATTAATTTCTTGTTTTCGCCATAATGAATTTTAATTTCATTGTTTTTAATTAAGATATCTTCTTGTAGTAATCTGAAGTCTTTTCCACTTAATTGAATTAAGTATTCTAGAGCTTCAAGTATATTTACGGGCACACCTCTACATAAATTAAAAATCTTTCCGCTTGCATTTTTATTATTAACTAAAATCCATATCAAATTAACTACATCAGATACATCAATAAAATCTCTTGAGGTATTTAAATTTCCAACCTTTATATCTCCTCCTTTCGGTTGAGATTGAATTTGTTTTAAAAAGTTTCCCAGTGCAAGGTATGACGGCATGCCTGGGCCGATTATGTTGAAAGGTCTAACAACTGTAATTGATCTACCTTTTTTGTGCCATGAAAGTGAGAATTTTGTTTGTTGTAACTTAGTTTCTCCATATAAATTAATAGGGTTTGGTGTTAATTCTTCACTTATAGGAATATCTTTATCTTTTACTAAACCATACTCTGCTGAAGTACCTACTATAACTACCTTTGTTTTTTCATCTAAGCCTAAAGTATCTATTGATTCTAATAAATTGGAGCAAAACAGAGTGTTAACAGAGAAATATTCATCGTTATCAGAAGCATCTGAAGTGCCAGCTAAATGGAAAAGATAATCTGGTTCAATCTCTGATAGAGCCTCTTGAATTATTTTCTTTTTAGATACATCAGTTAAAGGTATGTGGTTGCTATAATTTACTTGGCTTCTACCTAAATTGTAAATCTCTAAATCCTTACTCTTAAGGAGTTTAACTAAGTGCTGACCAAGAAAACCTCCTGCGCCAGTTATAAGGGCTTTCATTATTTAGGCAAGAATTTTTCTTTATTTTTCTCGAACTTTTCAACGGCTATAGAATAATCCTCTACTCTTCCTATATCTAACCAATCACAAGTTTCTTGATAACAAAATACTTTCTTATTTTTACCAATCAATTGCATCATTAGATCAGGGATATCTAAATAGTTGTATTGGTTTATTATTGGAACTATGTCTTCCTTGTTTAAGACATTTATACCCATGCTAACTTTGTAATCAAAAGAGGGTTTCTCATCATAAGAATCTAAATAAGAATCTTTATTAATATTTAGAACTCCATAATCTATATCAACTCTTCTGCTAAAGGTAGCAATTGTTGCAGATACTCCTTTATTTAGATGCGCTTTAAATAGATCCCTAAAACTTAAAGTTGTAAGAAGATCTCCATTTAGGATGATAAAATTCTCTTCTAATTGATCTAAAAACAACTTAATTGGGCCAGCTGTTCCTAAGGGCTCTTCTTCTAAAGAGTAAGTTATCGGTATGTTATATTTTTCTCCATTCTTAAAATAACCTTCGATCATTTGATGGAGATGACCTACAGCCATTATTATGGAAGTAACTCCTTGACTCTTTAATTGCCTAACTAATATCTCAAGGATAGGTATATCTCCTATCGGCATAAGAGGTTTAGGTAAAGATGCTGTATATGGTAAAAGTCTTGTACCTTTACCTCCAGCTAGTATTACTGCTTGCATTATTAAATGTTGTAAGAATCAGTCTTAAATAAATCTATATTTGTAGATACAAATTCAATAGTTTTTTCTAGACCAACTGAAAATTCTATTTCGGGTTTCCATCCAAGTAATTCTTTGGCCTTTTCATTATTACTTATTAGCTCAAGCACTTCACTATCCTTAGGTCGTACTCTTTTGCTTTCTGAAACTATCTGCTTATCTGCTCCCATTATTTTCATTATAAGCTCTGCTGTTTCTCCAATAGTTATTGCTTGACCATAACCTAAATTTATTACCTCTCCTAAATGATTGTTCTCTCTGGCCGCACAGATAAATCCATTTGCGGTATCCTCAACATAAGTAAAGTCTCTTACGGGACTTAAGTCACCAAGTGTAACTTGCTCTTGAGTAAGGACTTGAGAGATTATGGCAGGAATGACTGCTCTTGAAGATTGCCTTGGTCCATAGGTATTGAAAGGTCTGATTGTAATAATTGGTAAGCTAAAAGAGTTAAAATAACTTTCTGCTATTTTATCTGCGGAGATCTTAGTAGCGGAATATGGAGATTGAGCTTGAAGCGGATGTAGTTCATCAATTGGCGTGTAAATCGCAGAACCATAGGTTTCAGAAGTAGAAGTATTTATAACTAACTCCACTCCATTCTTCCTAGCTGACTCCATAACATTAACTGTGCCTTGTATGTTTGTCTTTACATAGCTAAGTGGGGCTTCATATGAGTAAGGTATTCCTATAAGGGCTGCTAAATGAAATATTATGCTATGACCTTTAGTCTTGGAGTCCATGAAACTTGAATCTTCAATATTTCCTTTTATAACCTCTATTGAATCCAAAACTGTTTTACTAAGAAATTCTAAGTTAGACCAATCACTTCTTGAGTTATAGTGCAGCATTGCTGTTACTTTAGCTCCTGATTGGACTAACTGAGAACATAAGTGACTGCCGATAAAACCACCCGCTCCAGTGACAAAAACCCTCTTTCCTTTCAAATTCATAGTAGTCTCTAAATTTATTGGTTGATTATACTTATAAAAGACTTCATCAAAATATCATTCAACCTATTAATATTCTAAAAGTTTACTTCGGTCTCTCTACTGAAACAAAATCTATAACTGTTAGATCTGAATTTGCTCCATAAGTATGTGTGCCTTTAGCTTCTGGGAAAAAATGTGGAGAAATTTCAAATAGTATTTCTTCAGAATAGCTCTCTTCGTTTATTGAAGCAATGTGCGCAACTCCTAATGATTTGCCATACATGTCCCATCCTTGTTTTTGAAATACTCTAAATACTTCATTATTTTCAAATAATATACCTCCGTTTCTTGCTCTTTCTGAATCGAAGATAATTGGATTGAGTGGATGAGGAATCCAATTACCAGAAAATAAAGATTCAGAAAAATAAATATGTAGTTCAGAGTCATGATCACCTATATTTGAGCTATCAATATTTGTTAATAGCCACCATTTTCCATTTTTTCTAAATATATTTGTATCAACCGCAGAGACATCAGAGATTAAAATTTCTTTGAGCTTCCACTTTAAAGGGAAATCTATACACTCATAGACTCTGATGTCTTTACTTTGATGTGTCTCAGGACACATAAAGATTTTTCCTTCATCCTCGAATATGTAAGGATAAGATAAGTGAAAGTCCTCTTCTAAAACAACCCCCAAATCTTGATAGCCATCTTTATTAATTTCAAAAACAGAAATAACTCCCTTTCCTAATGAGTAATCAAAATCTTCTAAGAAGCAATAATTTTTGTTGTTTTTCTTTAATAAAAAAGGGTCAGCCAAGAACCTATTTTTGGGATTTTTTATAATTTTTGACTTATTGAGAGTTATGTCTCGCCATTGATTATTAAATTGATAAGCAATACTCCAACGAAACTTTCTGCCTAAAAGTTTCCTAATAATTTTTAAACTAAGATATTTACCTGTCCTGTACAGATATTGCATTTGTTTAAATATACTTGGAATTTTATATAACTTCTGATCATAAGGTTTTTTTGGATAAATATGAATACGACTTTCTTTAGAAAAAATCATCTCCAACGTTTTATGCATGAAAGGTGTAGATTTTTTATACAATCTCGCCCTATTAAGAGAATAAAGAAAGCTAGTGGATATTTTGCCTTTACATATTACATCTCCTCCATCTAGTTCATCTTTTAAAATCTGTATAACGAAACCAGTGGTGCTTTCTCTATTTAGTACCTCCCAAAATGCAGGAGGGCCCCCTCTATTAACATCATTGTTTGCATGATGAAACGAGATTACCCCTTCTTTACATACCGTAAGAATTTCTCCTCTTAATATCCCAGATCCAAATCGCACAAGTATATCCAGATCTTGTTTTTTTATAGAGTCTAGGTCTTCCTCTGAAAACCTATATATAAAACCACTTTTTGAAATATTTGGCTCTATATATATTTTTGGTACATCAATATCTTCTAAAGTAAATTTTTTATAAAAATCTCTAAGTTTTACCCTTCTTTTAACAATAATTTCTTCTAACTTTGATATAAGGTTTAAAGTAATTGTTGATATAAACCTTTCTATTCCAAAGGTTCTTATAAATTTTTTAGGGTTCTTTGTTATTGAATAGTTATTAAGAACAGAAGAACTCTGAATTATTAAGCACCCAACTTCATAATGCTCTGAATCCTTTGACAGAAGGAATAGATCATAGATATGCCTAGGCAGAGAGCCTTCATCAACTATTAAGCCTACTCTTGCTTTCTTATGCATGGTTTACCTTTTTTTTATTTTTAAATAATTCTTCAAATCTATCTACCATAATATCTCTATCAAAATGCTTTACTGAAAATTCTCTTGCTTCAGAAACTGATTTTGATAGAGCAGAGTCATCCATTGAATAAAACTTTTCTATAGCTTCACAAATAGATTGAGGTGAATTAGGATCGCAAAGAATACCTCTTTCACTCTTGCCAATAAGTAATGGGTGATCACATACATCTGAAGCTATAACAAAACATCCCGATAACATAGCTTCACAAATTACTAAGGGAAGCCCTTCATAAAGACTTACATGAATAAGAGCATCTGCTGAATGATAGTATTTCTCAACTTCTTTGACATTTCCTAGCCAATTCCATTTTCTAGAGATAGCTTCATTGGATTCCAAATAACTATCTATTTCTTCCTGAATCTTAGCTGATTTTTTGTCTTTCATAGACCTCTTATCAGTATCCCTTCTTCCTACCCAATTAATTTCAGGAATCCATCCATTCCTTTCTAGAAAAAGGTTCAAAGCTTTTAAAAAATTAAGGCCATTCTTTGGATAAGCGACTCTCCCCACTACGAGTAATTTACTTTTATCATCCTTGTTGAAATTCCCTTTTTTTTTGTAAGTGATGGAAGATAATTCAAATCCATTCCAGATGCTGCGTAATTTACTAGTCCTTCCAGGTAATTTCTTCATTAATTTTGCTTCGTGGAAACTATTTGCAACTACGAAATCAGCTAAAAGGGTTGAAAAATAGAAAAGAAGTTTTTTTAAAAAAGATACGGGCGCAAGAGATGAACTTTCTTCACAAATAATTAACTTCTTTTTTTTAATTCCAATGAGTGCTAAAGCTGAATAAATTCCTGGTGCATGTAAAGAACTAATAACGAAATCAAAATTAGAATTTCTGATAGTTTTCCTTAATTCTTTTAAAACTCTAAATGAAAAGCCTTTCTCTTTTCTATTTACCGTATTTATTTTTATTCCTGCATTTATAAAATCAGATTTAAAGAAAGCATTATTTTGATCATATATGAATAATTCAACAGTATGTTCCCTCTTAATTAAACCCTTAGCTAGTTCTAACTTAAGTTTTTGGGCTCCACCACTAGTCAGGGCATCCAAAACTATTAATATGTTCATTTTAGATAAAATTGTTAGATTCTTTTGCCTTTGTAATATAAGAAAGAGCTAACTATGTAAGCAAAAACTATCCAAACAAACTTTACAGGCATAGATTGAGTTAAAAAAAGATATCCGGCTAGAGTTGGTATTAATAATATAGGCAAGTAGGATTCAGTTTCCTTTAAAGTTCTAAAGGAAGCTAAGAATATTCTAAAAAGAAAAATCAAATAAAAGAGCAATCCTATAACACCTGTGTACATTAATACCTGAAGAACTATATTGTGAGGAGTTTCACCTATATAACCGAAGAACTGATAAGTTACTAGATCGTTTCCTGAAAGACCATACCCCCAAACCCAACTTTCTAGAATCATCTGAAAGAATGCAAACCATAATACTTCCCTGCCTCCTAGATTACCTTCAGAAACTACACTAAATCTAGTTAATAGTCCTTCTGATTGTACTAAAAATAAAACTATAGGAACTAAAAGAAGCATAAGTAAAAATACACCAATAAAAGTAGCTTTTAGCTTGTTCTTAGAAATTATAGAACTTAAAAAATACCAAAAAACTGGAGTTATAATTAAAACTAGAATTCCCGTTCTGGATAGAGTCTGTAGCATAGAAAAGATAAAAACAGGTATCAAAAGTAATAATAAATATCTCAATGGCCCTAAATTAAGATAATTTTGGAAAACATTTACAAAAATTATTATTATAGAAGCACAAAACATTAAAGCGATATCATTTGAATTTGCCCCAAACACACTGACTCTTTCAAATCCAAAATCGTAACTTTTATCTATCCCAAATCCTAAAAGAACAGAAAAAGCTGGTATTAGGCAACCTAAGGCAAAAATTAATATTCCTCTATCTAAAGAAAGAATATTCTTTCTTGTGTGATTTGATATTCCAATAAAGATAAAGAAGTTCAATAAAAAGGCTGTATAGAAAATCCTAGAAGAGAAACTGTTTACATTTAATAAGCTTACAAAAGTCAATAATAAAATGAAAACGGCCATGGGCCATAGAAAATAGAGGTTCTTGTTAAGAGAAAAGAATATCTTAAAACTAGGCAAGATACATATCAGGTAAAAAATACCGGCAGCTTTTGATATGGAAAAGGATGATTCAGAGCCTAGAGTAATACTATCTATACTTATAGTAAAAAGATAAAAATATAGAGCTAGATCTTGAATAAGATGTCTATCAACTTTAAGAGACCCTAAATTATTTAAAGTTTTTGAATTAAACATCTTCTTTTAGAATAGTTGTATATCAATAAATTCTGATCCAAATACTTTGGCATACTTGTTGAGCGAAGATAGAGGACCAAATAAGGTTTTCTTTTCGTGAAGCATTTCTATTTCTAAAATCACTTTATCATCGCAAAGGCTTATTGAATCTGGAGAGATTTCATTAAAAATGGAAGTAATCTTCATTCTTGTTTTTTTGTTATATGTAAAACTTGGATGAAGTTTTACTACCCCACCTTCGCGCATATTACTCATGAGATTCTGCAGCATGCTCTTCCATTGATTCTTATTAATTCTTCTTTCAGCGCAAGTTAATCCTATCTTGCTTATGCCTTCCAATCTGGGTTCATAGGTTTCTAATAAATCTTTGTAATTTGATAGTAGAATTTTTTTTTCGTTAGGAACTAAAGGGAAAGCATCTTCAAGAATACTAAAATACCCCTCTGCATCATTCCTAAAAACGTCTTTTAGATTTTCAGCATTATCTGCATTATCTCTTAATTTTTGTTTAGGTAAATAAGGTTTACTCGGACGGTATGTGACCTGCCCTTCCTCAATATACATATGACCTCTGCAAAAATCACTAGATAGAATATTTGGTACGCTAGGAGTTAGAAAAGTTTCCTTATAAGCCCACGAAGAATAAAGAATAAAATTTTTATTCGTTTTGCTAATCTCTTTCTTCACTCTGTTACTAAGGGGTTGAAATTGGAATAATTTTATTAGAAATTTATCAAACCATTTCTGATCCAATTCTTCTGAGGAAATACTCAGAGAAGATGTATCAGTTCCTCTAAGAGTTAATACCATGATCTTTTCTTCTTTAAGCCCGTAGTTATCAATTATTAATTTTGTAACCATGGCTGATATTGGATTTACTACAAGAAAAAGATGAAGCCATCCTTTCTCCTTTGCTTGTTGTATTAAGCTTGAAGTTTCCATAATTTTTTTGAGATAAGCTAAAGTAAAATAAAAAAAAGGTAAAAATAAAGCTTTAGATTTATTTCTTTTTCATAGAGTTCAACATTGAATTGCTTCGAACATTTATACTGTCTTCGATAGACATTTCAATATGAGAAATCTTTTCACCAAAAAGAGTGTCAGTTTTTAATACATCCCACCAAGTTGCAATTAAAGAACCGTTAAACCTGAATAAGCGCTCTTCATCAAAAACTAAGTCTCTAAATCTACCTGGATTTATTAACTTAAGACCTGATTCCTGGTATTTAAACATTGGGTCCCTTTCTTCTCTGACAGAAACAACACTGTCACTTTCTGTCACTCTAAGGACATTCAGAGCTTTTTCTATATGATCCTTTTTCCTGTGTATTGCATGAATACTTAAAAATATCATAATGTCTGGATAGGAATTATTTATCTCTGAATAATACTCCCCAGCCTGAAACATTAGATCTCTTATTGGTATATTTTTAGTATTTTTAGATCTTTTTCTCTTCAATCTAAAGTGATTAGGGACTTTTCCTTGTTCTTCAAGTTGAAGTGAATAATCTAGAACCTTTTGACTTTCTGAGGAAACTATTAATGTATCAATTTTCTTAGATTCCAGAGCATTGATTATTGCAATTTCTAATAACGATTTTCCATTAATCTCCTGATAGGGTACTTCCTTAAAATCAGGATATGACTCTTTAACAGGGATTATTGCAGCTGTTTTTGGTTTATAGTCTCCCTCTAATTTATCCGCTACCTTTTCAAAAATTTTTGTTCTTGCTGCCAATAAACGATCATTATCTAAACTTAAAGAGTTATTGTGCTGTCTATAATAAAAGACTGGGGTTTGAATATTTATTGCGCCTATCCTATTTGAAAGTTTATACCATAAATCCCATCCATCTTGAGCAGTGATATCTTCAGAATAACCACCTGCACTCTTTAAGGCTCTTGTCCTAAATAAAGTACAAGCTCCATGAGGAGGAAGTTGCGAGGCCAGGTCTTCTTTGTTGTCTTTTTGACTATATTCAACTCCGATAATATTCCCCTCTTGATCCGTATAATAATAGTTACCATAAACTAAGCCTGCTTTTTTTGTTTGTTCTAACTTATTAATCATCAGAAAAAGAGCAGCTTCATCTAACCAATCGTCAGCATCTAACCTCATCATGTATTTCCCATTTGCAATACTTAATACATGATTAGCTAACTTTTGTAAGCCCATAGGTTTCTCATTTGTAATAAGACTCACCTTGCTGGGATGCCTTTTTTGCATTTCTTTAGAAATTTCTTTTGTGCCATCAGAAGAACCTTCATCTATGATGATCAGCTCCCAATTAGAATAAATTTGACTAAAGACACTTTCGACAGACTGCTTCAAATATTGCCCATAATTCCTACATGGAATATATACGGTTACTAAAGGTTGTTCTTGTGCCATTAATAAATTTTAAATACCTAATAAATTATTTTTATAAATATTACGCCCCAAGTTGACCATCAATCGAAATTCTTCAGGTGTTGCACTAAGTCCATGGTCTCTAATCGTGGTATCTGATTTATCTAAAGTAAAGTGTTTCTCTATTACAGTGGCTCCTCTAGCAATTGCTGTTAAAACAATCTCAATTCCAACACTATGATCAGAAAAACCATCAATATCAATTTCATTAAAGTTTTTTGGCAAATCTTTTAAATCCCATGGATATGTTGGATATAAAGACTTACACCACATATAAGTTACGTTTTCATACTCTTTAAAGGGGAGTTCGTCTTCAGTCCACATTCCCAGGGACAAAAATGTAGGCTTACCTATTTTTAAAATTGAATGAACCAGATTAGGTTTATCAATAACAGTTCTGCTTGCAATTTTAAATCTACTAAAATCTACATGTTTTGATAACTCAAATCCTTCTTCAGTAATAATTGAGGCCATAAACTCAATATCATAATACTTGCATATTTCTTCAATTTTTTTTAAATCATCTGGAGTAATATGATTGATTTCATCTGGGTTTGCTCTCCATCCTAATTGGAATTTAGCTATATCAGCTCCAGCCCATTTAGCTTGTCGAACTAATTCATTACATAAATCAAGATTTCCATTATGATTCATGCCTATTTCTGCTATAAACAACATATTCTTACCTCACTATTCTTTTTCAGAAGGTTTACTAATTAGCCAATCACCTATTAAAAGATGATGCAAGCCACAACGCCTAAAAGTATCTATTGCTTGATCGGGAGTTCCGACTATTGCTTCTCCATGTATATTAAATGAAGTGTTCATGACTGCTCCTACACCTGTCAAATCTTCAAATGCCTTAATGAGAGAATGGTATCCTGGATTATCTTGCTTATGAACAATTTGAGGTCTAGCAGATCTATCAAAAGGATGTAATCCGGCAGGTATATCTTTTTTTGCTAAATCTGTTGAATCAAACCCAACTGCCATAAATCGTCCATCTATTCCCTTCGGATTTATCATGTAATCTTGTTCTCGTTCAGCCAAGATACTGGGAGCAAAAGGCATCCAAAAATCTCTCATCTTTACTAATCTATTGATGTGATGGATTACATCAGGCCTCCTAGGATCAGCTAATATTGATCTATTACCTAAGGCTCTTGCTCCAAATTCCATACTTTCAGTACCAAATCTGGCTACAACATCTCCATCAGAAATAAGCTTGGCTACTTCTTTTGGAGATACTTTCTTAACTTCCCAATCTTCATCTATATTTACCTTTATAGACTCTTGGACATCACTATCTGTATACCCTGGTCCAAAATATCCATGCGAAGGGGCCTTGATTTTTTTAACCTGTTCTCCTTGTTTAACTAATTCTATATAAGCTGCTCCAATAGAGATTGACTCATCTCCAGGTCCAGGAGGTATAAAAAGTCGGTCCACACCTTCTTGCTCCCATATTAGTTTATTTGCTTTTATATTCTGTGCTACACCCCCAGACATCACTATATTGCCTATCCCTGTCTCCTTTACTCCATTTGAAATCCACTCAGTTAGTAAATCTTCACATCTTCGCTGAATCCCATAAGCAACGGCATCAAACCTTTGTCCTTCTAATTTCTCTTTAAAATAAAAGAAGTGATCCTTAATTTCTTCTTTATATTTAAAACCTAAACCATCAACTTGTAATGTTTCTGCATAAACTTTATAAGCTTCACCACCATACTTTTCATTATTATATGCTGCCAATCCCATTAATTTGTACTCATGATCAGCTGGCCTCATGCCTAAAAGAAGAGTTGCATATCTATACATTCTTCCAATATTACAATTTGAAGATCTTGAAATTTCTTCCAACGGCATACCTGCCTGCCCAATAGATACTGTGCCGTTTGTATTATCACCGCCTCCGTCCATGGTATAAAGCAGTACGTCCTCATCTCTATAGGGGCAGGTTATATAGCCATAATAGGCGTGACAATCATGATGATCATGCACACTGATTATTTTTTCATCTATATCCAATTCCTGGCTTAGATGATTTACTCTTGCTTTCCACATTCCCTCATGATCATATTCATTTTTAATAAAAGATTCATCATAAGGAAAATTATCCATATTTATTCTATGCTTAAAGATCTCTTTATAATTAGGTTTTTTCCCATTATATAATTTTGGATACCAGTATTCGTTTTGCTCCTTCCAATAATCTTCTATGGAGAAAGTGGAATTTCTTCGAGTGTAAAAATAAGCTGGAGGTAAGGTTTTAGTCGACATAGAAACACGGTCTAAATCTTTAGTTGTTATGCCTGCCGTTTCAAGTACAGAATTTATTGCTAATTTTGGATAACCATAATGGTGTTTACCTCTAGAAAGTCGCTCTTCTCCTAAAGCGCAAACTAAATGTCCATCTTTGATAAGACAAGCGCTGGCATTGTGTCCATCATGTATTCCTAGAATTATCATCTTTTTCTTCCTTTAATTATTTTTATTCCAAATTTGGGCCAAAGAAACTATTTTCTTCATACTAGCATAGCTATATTCACTATCTTCAATTTGTGAAGCTATCCACTCTATTCTTTTAAGATCATCCAATGTGTCTAAACAAAGATTTATATCTTTAAAATCTAGATTTTCCATTGCAGTTATATTCTTTATTGAAAATTTATCAGGATATCGATAGAAAAACTTGGTTACATGTTCTTTGTCTTCTTCTGACATTGAAGAAAAAGCATACTCCAAGGCTTTAGAACTAATAATCTCTACAGTTAATCCTGGGGGATACGTTCTAGGAAAAGTAGTTGTTAAAAGATCAATTTCTTTTCCTTTATATATATCAATTAAATTAGAAATAAGATTGGGATCAAAAAAAGGTCTATCTCCACAAATCCTTACAAATTTATCTAAGTTATATTCTTTACAGGTAGAAAGTGCTCGTAAAGTCACGTTCTCTAAACTCCCTCTGTATACTTTTACTCCCTCTCTAGCACTTAAATTAGCTATTTCATCATCATCTTTATCATTCGATGTGGCTACAATAATTTCATCTATGCCCTTAATATGTTTAGATCTATCAATTACCCTTCCAAGAAGAGATCTACCTGATATTTCTAACATAGCTTTTTTAGGAAGTCTCGTAGAGCTCATCCTGGAAAAAATAATTGCTCCTACTTTCAAATTTAATCCAATCTAAGTTCTAAATGTAACGACTTCTCTATTTTTTTTAATTTTTTAAATCCGATCTTCTCAAAGGCTCTAATGGCCGCAATGTTATTCTCATTAACCCCCAGATTAAATCTGTTTATCTGAAACTCCTTGAATAAAATTGCTGTGGTTGTTTTTATAATCTCTGGCCCGAATCCACTTCCTCGGTTCTCTTCTTTGCCAATCAAAATTCCTAATGTAGCAACTTTCTCATCAAAATTTATTGGTTCATATTTAATATTCCCTATGTGATCATTTTTTTCAAAAATTCCTATTAAAATACTATTAGGGTTTAAATTATGTCCATTAATATAAGAAACTAATTTCTTCTTGTTACGAAATTCCTCTGCTCCAAGTATAAACTTCTTAACTTCCTTATCTTCAAACCAAGATAAATAAAGCTCAGATGCATCTGATTCAGATAGATGCCTGAAAGTTAATCTATCTGAAACAGCTAAAAAATTGTCAGAAATTATCATCTGAATTCAATCTTTCCAATTCATAGGGTTTAGAATTTCTTCATCATCACAAAATCTAGGTGGCGAAAATTCTTTTACTCTTTCAAATATATCTGAAAACAGTTCGAGCTCTGTAGAATTCGCAAAACCTACTATAATCTTGTCAGCTGTAGAATATCTTGCAAATGAAATACAGGCCTCAATAGGACTAATATTTTTCTTTTCTAACCAAGAAAAAAAATTGTTGCACTCTTTTCTTTCTCCAAAATTTTTAAGAAAAATATCTGCATTTAATAATAATCCCTGCAGAAATACTGATCTGCCTTCAAAAATGCACTTTCTATTATTCTTAGATTTGAAGAAGTCTTCTAGTCTCCTGTCAAATATATTAATTGGACCTTGAACAACAAAATCTTTATTCTCTAGCATATTGTCAATGATTAATCGATTAGATGGCTGTTTATATAAAGAAACCCCGAAACTTTCGATAATGTTATTCTCTAAAGCTAAATTTAATTCTTGGAAAATAATTTCTAAAATCTTTGGTTGGCTTTCTATATCAGGATCATGAACTAAAACTGATTCCAATTTATTTTTTCTTAAATCATTTAGTGTATTTTCTAAAAAATTATTAACCTTAGATCTTATTTTATCTTTAGATGGATAATCAGAAAATTTGCTTAGTTTGCTAGTAATACCCCAGTCTTTAGAATTAAAAATATCTAAAGAACCTAAAGTTTTATGTACATGTTTATAGCTCTCAGCAGTATCTATTTTTCTAAAACCTTTCTTCCATCCTGTGGCTAATATAGCTTCTTGATTTTCATAATTTACATATGTCTCTTTGAATACACCATATTTATTATTAAAATTAGCAGAACCTAAAGATAATTGAGGCTTATTTAACATAGTAACTCTAAATACTCCTCATGAGCGTCTTAACTAAACCAAAAACTCCTTCTTTTTCTACTTCTTTAAAATCTTCGTTAATTAAATAAGAAAACCTTCTCATTACACTTCCATTTTGACATCCTATTACTGCATATTCTTTTCTAAAATTTAATAAGAACTCTTTTACCTCTCCTTTTCCTCTGATAGGAATATCTTTTAATTCTTCATAATTTAAACTTTCTTCCCAAGGAATAATATTAGGGCAGCCAGGAAACCAAGTGGAGCCAAAGGTTATTGCTTTGCTACCAAGGATAGAAGCCTCTAAGGCTACTGTTCCAGTAATTGTTGCTGTTAGCTCTGCATTTTTAATTAGTTCGATATTGTCCATATCTGTATCTACTTGCTTAACTCCTCTAATATTGTTTATCAGGTCATAAAACAAAGGGCTCCTTCCTCGAGACCCTCGATCTTTAATTAATATTTGTGAAGGATGTTCTTTCACAATAATTTCTACCTCGGAAGGAACAAAACTTCTAAGAGTTTTTATAGCTAGTAATTGATCCTGATAATCTCCTCCATCAGGATTCGTTGTCCTTTCAGGTTCATAATGTAGAGCAAAATATACGTAAGGTTTTGCTATTTCTTTAACCGAATATTTTTTTGAATTCTTCAGAAGATTCTTGCCTCTTAACCTTTGTATTCTCTTTCTGATAAAAAAATTTAGATTGTAGGGATTTATTGAACTATGTCTTTTTTTTATTTTGTTAGCAATATTATGTCTAATATCTAAGAACGCATTAAGAATATCTTTTTGAAAAAAATTACTTAACTTATAAATTGCCTTATTCTGCTCTCTCTGCTTTTTCATGTAAGAAAGCTCGTAATTACTGGTATCTTTAGATAGGTTTTCAATAAACGATAATATCTTTTCTGTGATAATAATATCTTTTTTACTTTCTATTACTTTAGTTTTCTTAATAATTTCACCTGTAATCATATTTTGAAGAAAAATTAGAGGAACTAACATCCATCGGTTAAATTTAAAAGAAGGAATTTTTAAAAACAAACAGATCTCGTAGATTAAGTATTGAGCATGAGAATGGGGAGCTTCTGCCATTAACAATAAATCAGGTTTTTTGTGATGGAACCTCTTAAGAGTCCAGAAAATTATCTTATGGAAATAAGCCTCTCTATCTTGTCTAGAAAAAGTACCATATAAATCGAGCCTATCCATCATTTTTAAACATCTGTCCTTTGCCCTAAGATAGTTTTCTGATTCAAAAAATTCTTCATACTCTCCTGCATAATCAATGCCTTTTAGTTCATAAGGTCTATGAACAAAAGTGAGCATCTTCACGACACTTTCTCCAAAAACATCTTTTGCTTTCTCATAGTGACGATCGTCGCCAAGCCAAAGTACTGGCTCAGCAATTCCTTCATTCTTTAACCTATCGGCTAAATCAAACCAATGAGGAGCTTCCGTCATAAAGAAACAGTATTTTTTCATTTATCTTTAATGGTCTTACTTTATTTGAAGGACTTCCATGTTATCGGCTCACCTTCCTTAACATCTTTAGTAATTTTCATCCCCACAATAATTTGCTGATATTTAGGCTCTAAACCATTTCCAGGTCTTACTCTTTTAATATCAGCTTCCTTTAATCTATGACCCTTCTGTAAATCCTTCATAAAATATAAAGATCTTCTTCTTTCTCTTGGCTTCTCTTCAGCTTTTGTTCCTCCAAACTTTACTTTTCCTTTAGATTGCCAAGCTCTCTCAGTTTCAATTACTAACTGTTCTAATTCTTTGGGTTCTAGAGAAAAAGTTGAATCTACTCCTCCATCTTCTCTATCCAAAGTGAAGTGCTTTTCAATTATAGTTGCCTCTGAAGATATGGCTGCACAAGCTACACCTATACCCATAGTGTGGTCAGATAAACCTACTTCACAATCAAATATTCTTCTCATCGAAGGAATAGTTTTTAAATTTGTATTTTCTGGATTTGCTGGATAGGTGCTCGTACATTTCAATAGAGCAAGATCTTCACATCCAAATGATTTCACCAACAAGACTGCTTCTTCAATTTCAGAAATGGTTGCCATACCTGTTGAAATGATAATGGGCTTACCAGTTGCGGCTACTTTTTTTAATAATTCAGAATCAATACACTCAAAAGAAGCTATCTTATAAGCCGGTACATCCAGTTCTTCTAGAAAATCTACTGCTGAGTCATCAAAAGGGGAACTAAAAGAGATTAATCCTAGCGAATTAGCATAGTCAAAGATTTCTTCATGCCATTCCCAAGGAGTATGGGCTTCATTATATAAATCAAACATAGATCTACCATCCCATAAAGATTCTTTATCTTTTATATAAAATTCTTTAGAGGTTGAATTGAAAGTCATTGTGTCTGGGGTATAAGTTTGTAACTTAATTGCATCAGCTCCGCTTTCAGCTGCTGCTCTTACTAACTTTAAAGCCCTTTCTAATGACTGATTATGGTTTCCTGACATCTCAGCAATAATAAAAGGCTTAGAGTCTAGGGAAATTTTTTTATCTTTTATTTTCATGATTATCTTTCCTCATATATGTCCACAAGGATTCGTTGTAGTCCATAAAGTCGGGTAAACCTTGAACCTTAAATCCAAGTTTTGTATTTAACTTAATGTTACTCTTGTTATCTGACCTTGTTACTGAAAATACATAATCAACATTAATATTAGTAAATGCATAATTAATTAATGCTTCTGTAGCCTCTAAAGCGTAGCCTTTCCCTAAATACTTTTTATTTCCTATGTACTTGCTTAATTCATAGCTACGTAGCTGATCATCATATTTGTTCTTTTGTAATGAAACTAATCCAATTGGCTCTAAATTCTGTAATTCAAGAAAAAGATAGTCTAATCTTATATTTCTGGTCTTTTTGAACCAGTCTCTATGTCCCTCTAATGTTATTTCTTCTTTTGAAAAACTAAAATCTTTAATCTCTTTATTGTTTCTCCAACTAACTATTAAATTGGAATCCTCTAAAGACAAAGCTCTTAGGATTAGTCTACTGGAGATTATTTCTTGCTCAAAATGCGACATAGTCTGATTCAATAAATTTAACTATTCTATTGGCGCCCTCGCCATCAACTAAACCTTCCTGATGCTTAACCATTTCTATAATCTTTGTTTCTGAAGAAAATTTATTCCAATATGAGGAGATTAGATTTTCTGAATTCAAATCTGAGTGATTACCTAGATAATCTGCACAACCCAAAGAATGCCAAGCTTGAGACTGTTTGACTTGATTTTCGGCAACACTAATAATTTGCATTGGAACGGAAAGAAAAATTGATTCATAAGTTATAGTTCCGCCACTTACGATTGAAAATTTAGAGTTATTCAGTTTTTTTGGAAAGTTCGGATCATCAAGATATACAGATATATTTTTTTTATCTAAAAATTGTTGCTTTATACCTTCCTTATCAAGATAAGATCCTGTAATGAAAATATTTATATGAATACCTTGTTGCTCGAGAAACTCGAAATAGCCTTTAAATTTATAGATTAGACCATAATCTCCTCCGCCTCCAAAAAAAACTGATACTTCATTTCCAGGATGTTTTATTAAGTTCTTAAATCTTTCATTGATTAAAGAATACTTGGTACCTAATAGGTGTTGGCTACATTCTATTTTGTCAAAATTTGGATTGTAATTTATGATCCTAGAAGAATGGTCACTTAAATCTGGTTCACCTGAGAATCTATATATACTTACATTCTTACTAATCTTATTTTTTAAGGTTTTGTAATCAATAATATAACTATCTAAGATAACTGTAGAAATTTTATACTTTTTAATGCAATCATTTATATCTTGTAAGACAGATTCAGACTTATTCTGAATAATTTGATTAAACTGCGAAGTGAAATTAGATGGTAAGCTATCTAAAGATTTAGTTAATAATAAATTCTCCCAACCAAACTTTAAAGATTCATCAACCAAAACCGAACATCTAGAAGCATGGCCATAACCAATACTAGAATTAGAATCTAATAAATATAAACATCTTTTCATTAATTTAGCCTTTCAAAGCCACTATGACAAACTTCGCCTTCTAACAAAGCATCTATATCTTCTTTTTCCAATTCACATTGTCTAATTATTCTGAATATTTCATCTAAGTGAGATAAATATTTATTTACTGTATTTTTTGTATGGGACATAGAAACATAAACTGAATTTGTTGCTAAGAACCCTTTCTTTAGCATCTCTTGAGTTATAAAAGTCTTATACTTTATAAAATCATGATTAGTAATTAATCTATATTTATTAATAGCAGGCAAACCAAAAACTTCTATATCTAAATCATTAGACTTTGCGATTTGTTTCCAGCCCTCGCCAATATAATTTCCTAGTCTGCTAATATATTCCCAAGATTTTTCTCTTTCCATAATTTCAAGAGTTTTTAGGGCTGCTGTAGGACCAGACCTTTCAGTCCAAAAAGTGCTGCTTATAAAAGTACTTTGGGCAGCATCCATTATTTCTTTCTTACCTACAATTGCTGTTATAGGATATCCATTACCTAGAGCCTTACCATAAATAGCTATATCTGGTTCAACATTATATTTTTTATATAAACCTCCGAAGGTCTCTCTAAACCCTGATGTACATTCATCAAATATTAAAACTATATTATTTTTATTAGCCAAATCTCTTACCTTTTGAAGAAAATCATCTTTAGGAGGTATATTTCTCTGTACCTCCATTTTGATAACACCAACATCGTTATTAGAAATTACTTCTTCCAGTTCTTTAAGATTATTAAAGGCGAATGGAAGGGTTGTTCCTATTAATTCTTTAGGCACTCCTTCAATATCTAATCCTTCCAGGTGATGTTGGTTTAAAGAACTAGAATCCTTTAGATTTGCAGATAGATACCAATCGTGCCAACCATGATATCCACATATAGCTACTTTGCTTTTTCCTGAAGCTGCTCTAGCAATCCTTATTGCAACTGAATTTGCCTCTCCTCCAGTTCTAGCTAACCTGACCATATCAGCCCATTCGTTTAAATCTAATAATTTTTCAGCTAGATATACTTCCTCTGGAGCATTGAGACTAGACATATTCCCTTTCCTTAAGTTATCTATTACAGCATCGTCTATTTCCTGATTGCAATACCCCAAGATATTTGTTCCCACCCCCATGATTGATAAATCAAGATATTTTTTCTCTTCTAAATCATAAACTTCGCATCCTGCAGACTTTGAATAGTAAGCAGGCCATATATTAGGTGCAAATTGTTCAGGTCTCTTACTTAAAAGATGATTACCTCCCGGAATAATTGATTTTGCTCTTTTCCACAATTTCGCAGTATTTGTCATAGTTGAACCTTCATTCCTCGCAATTAATTCATTCTTGATAAAAATTTCTGGTTTTTCTTTATATAAATTTATTATTTCTTCCCAAGAGAAATTATCCTTTTTAAATTCTTCATAAATAGACCTAATAACTTCAAGGTCTGCCTGCTCATCGACTGTTATCCTGATATTTGAGTAATCAATATTGTTCTCAACACTAAATTTTTTTAGTTTTTTATTTTTCTTCATATGGGGAGTTACATGCTCTAAACCAAAAGAGTCGCTGCAATTAAGATAAGCCTCCTCTAAAGCAGAATATCTAAAGGTAGCTACATCTAATCCATCTGGATATGATCGGACTTGAGTGTTTGAAACATAGTCATAGTCATGTTCAATAATTTTCTCCAAACATTTGTCTACAAGTAGTGGATCTATAAATGGGCAATCTGCAGTTATTCTTATTATAAAGTCTGCACCATATTGATTTGCACATTCATAATAGCGTTTTAAGACATTATGCTCTTCTCCTCTAAAAAAATTTATTCCTTCTTCTTTTAAATAGTCAGCTAAAACATCATCTTTACTATTAACTGTACAAGCTACTACTACTTGATCAGTAAGTTTTGACTTACTTAATCGATTTATTAATAGTTTTATAAGAGGTTGATGGTTAATTATCTTTAAAACCTTACCAGGAAGTCTTGTTGAAGACATCCTAGCTTGGACAATCGCTAAAACTTTCAATTTCTCTAAATTATAGGGTTTTATTCTTTAGTCTTCCTAGACAAGATTATTAATGAACTTGGGTTTACAGGATTAATGCCTATTCCAAGATCTATAACTTCCATATCAAAGGTTGTGCTTAAGTTCTTTTTACAAAATCTGATCAGTCCTGAGAGACGATCATGGTAAATAATTCTTAGGATTCTAGATACGTCCAAAATAACTCTTGAAAAACTAAAAATATAAGCAGGCTCTATTAGTGCTACCTTTCTTACTTCGCTCCTCTTGAGAGCTTCGAGTGGATGATTAAATATTCTAGGCATTTCTTCCAATGTATGATTTGTAAATACAAATGTTTTTTTGTCTAGCAATTGGATATAAGAATCAATATCAGTTAAATCTATTTTAAAGAAACTTACATTATCTAAGGCATATTTTGCTGCAGCAATATCTGAAAGCTCTACAGAAGCCTGAGAAAGCTCTAAACCTATAAACTTAAGATTAGGAAATTTCTTGGCTAACCAAAGTATATTCCTGCCATCTCCTGATCCAAATTCTATAATCTGTTCTAAATCATTTTTTAGGATAATGTCTTCAAAGATATCTAGTTTTCTTTTATGTATAGATTTGTGGGAACCAAAACTCAATCGATTATCAAACAAAGTCCATCTGAGCTTATCTTCTCCAAATACATAGTTCTCTAAACTTAAGTTTGAGATGTTTTCTTTCTTTTCTGTTCTTAACTTTTCGTATATCTCATTTACTTTTTCTTTATTTCTCTCCCAATCTCTTCTTAAAAAGTACCTAGAAACTAAAAACCTAAGAAAAGTTTTACACTGGCTAAAGAAAGTTCTAATTAAATATAGATTTTGAGATTGTTTTTTTATTTTTAACTTTGTCATGATAATTTTTCTTTAATAGTATTAATTACAGAGTCTTGTTGTTGATCAGTAAGAGAATAATAAAGAGGTAAAGATAGAGCTTCCTCGTAAAAATTTAATGAATTAGGGTATTGTCTAGTATCAAAACCCAACTCTTTGTAGAAAGGGTGAGAAGTAACAGGAATGTAATGAACTTGAGTGAGAATACCTTCTTGTTTTAACTCATTCATTAATTGCGCTCTATTTATATTTGTCTTTTTAAAATTAATACGTACTACATAAAGATGGTGCGAACTAGAGCTTCTAAATTGAATCTGTGTAGGATTTATTTTTTCTGAACCTTCAAATGCCGCATCATAACGACTAACTAGCTGCCTTCTTCTGCCTATAAACTTATCTAATTTTTTTAACTGCGATCTTCCTAAAGCACATTGAATATCTGTAATCCTATAGTTGTAACCTAAATCTTGCATTTCATAGTACCAGGGGTTGTCTATATCACCAGTAGTGGCTTGATCTTGAATCAAAAAAGAATCGTCTAACTTATTAATTCCATGACTTCTAAGTCGAAGGAGTTTTTTATATAAATCATAATTGTTAGTTGTAATCATTCCCCCTTCACCTGCAGCAATTGATTTTACTGGGTGAAAAGAAAAACCTGTCATATCTGAGTACTTGCAAGAACCCACCATACTTCCGTCTTCATACCTAGAGCCCAAAGCATGTGCAGCATCTTCTATAATCAAAGTTCCAGATTTGTCTGCAATCTCTTTTATAGATTTCATGTCACAAGGCGCTCCTGCATAATGGACAGGAATAATTACTTTTGTGTTTGATAGTTTAGATAAAGAATCTCTTAATTTTGATGGACATAGGTTCAATGATTCGTTGTCTATATCAGAAAAAACAGGCTTTGCTCCACAAAAGACTGCACAATTAGCACTTGATACAAATGTAATTGGGGAAGTTAATACCTCGTCATCTGTCTGGACTCCCGCTGCCAAGCAAGCTATATGTAACCCTGCGGTCCAACTTGAAACTGCTACAGCGTATTTTGCACCTACGTATTTTGCTACTGCTTCTTCAAACTTATCTACCTCTTCTCCTTGAGTTAGATTTTTTGTTCTTAAAACTTCAACAACTGCTTCTATGTCTTCTTCATCTAAGAAGTGTTTTCCATAAGGGATTATTTCTTTCATAATTTTCTAATTTAAAGAGATTGCATTGAGGCCAATTTACTGAACTTTGAGTTTTTATCCGCAATAAGCTCATTAAATGTTCCTTTTTCAACCAACTTACCTTCATCTATCACATAAATTAAATCTACATTTTTAATTGTTGATAACCTATGAGCTACAATAATTACCGTTAATTTACCTTTTAAGGACTCTATACTGTTCTGAATCTCCTTTTCTGAAGACGAATCTAAAGCACTTGTTGCTTCATCAAGTATTAATAACTGAGGACTTCTAAATAGTTCTCTAGCAATAAATAATCTTTGTCTTTGACCGCCAGAGAGAAGAACCCCCCTATCTCCTACCAAGCTATTGAAACCTTCAGGTAAAGAGTGGATAAAATCCAATATATTTGCCTTTTTTGCTGCTTCTTTTACTTCTAACATAAGAGCTTCATCATTTAGCGGATCTCCTTTCCACATACAGATATTATTTGCTATCGTATCGTCAAATACTACAGTCTCTTGAGAGACAAAGCCTATCTTGCTTCTCCAACTAGCTTTTTTTATTTTATTTTCAGAGATTCCATCAATTAGTACTTCACCTTCTTTAGGTTTATTAAGCAGAGTGATTAAATCTAATAAAGTTGATTTGCCTGAGCCAGACCCTCCTACTATTGCAATAGACTTAAGTGAAGGAAAATTAAGGGAGATATTACTAAGAGTATCCTTTTCTCCTTTTTTATATTTAAAAGTAACTCCATTTAGTGTTATTCCTTTCGATAAATCCTGTATCTCAATTGAGCCATCTTCCGATTCATTTCTTTTCAATTCACTGAACTCTTTATCAACTAACTCCATGCTGCCTATGTATTGAAATGTACCTTGATAAAAACTTTGAAGTTGAAGAGCTGCAGTTAAAGCTCTGTAAAAAATTATGATAGCTACAAATAAAGGTTCAAGCTTTTGATCAAAGACAAGGACTTGAACAAAGATTATCCCCATAACAAAAATGACAGCTATAGGCTCTCTTACTGATTGAGTAAAGCCTGAAGCTACACCTGTCTTTATTTGGATTTTAGTAAGTTTTTCGATAGATTCTAAGACTCTTTTTCTTAATGGCCCTAATTGAGAAGTAGAAGATAAGAATTTAAAACTTTGTAATGCCTGAATTATCCAATTATTTAGATTGCTATTTTCTTGGGCATTTTCTCTTGATAGTTTTCTAACATAATTATTTAAAGCCTTAAAAATAACCACAACCAAAAGTCCAACAACTAAAGCTAATAGACCAAATTGCCAGGTCATAAAAAAGGCTATTAACATCAGACAAAGAGTATTGATTAAATGACCTCCGAATAAAGTCAACTGTTGTAAAGCATTAATAGCTCTAATCGGTTGTTCATTGATTAGATTTGTGAAATGGCCAGTATCTTTTTCTGTATAAAACTCATAAGTCATAGCGCTATAAGAATCAAATAACCTTGCTTTTAAACCTTTTAATAATCTCCCCATTAAGTAAGCATTAAAAGCCCATATCAAAAAAGTGAAAGCACCTTTTAAAAGGAATATAAAAGAGATTAATAGAAGAATCACTCCTAAAGAATTATCAAGTCCAAAAAAACTAAGAGAATCATAGATTATCTGACTTATATGATTCATTTCATCATAAGAAGTCTGACTATCAATGTTTTCTAGGAGAGGAAGGATCATGACTAAGCCAAAACCCTCTAATAAGGAAGCAATCAGAGATAGACTAAGAATAATATAAATACGCTTTCCTAGATATAGCTGGAAAAGTTTTGTATATCTATAAATATCAATTATTGACGACAGCATTTTTTTCTTTGTGAGATTATTGTTGAAGTATGTTATCCACATACCAAGGAATGGCTTCTTTCATACCTTTTTGAATAGAAAATTTAGGAGAATAACCGATTAAGTTTTGAGCCTTTGATATATCAGCTAATGAATGTTTTATATCTCCTTCTCTAAATTCCCCATAGACAGGATCGATAAGGTATTCGATATTAATTGAACCTAAAGTCTGCTTTATTATCTGGAACAACTCATTGAGAGAAGTCCTTTCTCCTACTGCTACATTATATATTTGATCTTTTGCCTCATCTTTGGCTAAAGCTGCAAGAATATTTGCTTGAACAACATTATCTATATAGCAAAAATCTCTGCTTGTCTCTCCATCTCCATTGATAATTATTTGCTCTCCTTGAAGCATAGCAGTTATCCATTTAGGTATTACGGCTGAGTAGGGTCCATTTGGATCTTGTCTTCTCCCAAAAACATTAAAATACCTTAGACCTATAGATCTAAAATTATGAACACGTGCAAAAACTTCAGCGTAAAGTTCGTTTACATATTTAGAAACTGCATATGGAGAAAGAGGTTTTCCAATTCTTTCTTCTACTTTAGGTAAATCTGGATGATCACCGTAAGTTGAGCTACTAGCAGCATAAGTAAAGCTCTTTACATTTGATTCATGACTGGCAGTTAATACATTTAAAAAACCGGTGATATTACTTTCGTTTGTAGCTATAGGGTCTTTAATAGATCTTGGAACTGAACCCAGTGCAGCTTGATGCAAGACATAATCTACTCCATTACTGATTTCTCTACATAAATCTATATTGCATATATCGCCTTCTACAAACTTAAATCTCTTCCACTGCCTTTCCGAGATCTTAGCTTTTACTTGGCTTAAATTATCTAAATTGCCTGTTGATAGATTATCTATACCTATAATTTCTTGATCTAACTCAAGCAATGCTTCTAATAGATTAGATCCTATAAATCCAGACACGCCAGTGATTAACCATAGGCTCTTTTTTTTGGTTAGAGCTGTTTTTATTAATTTAGATGAAGACATTGTTTTAATTATCTATAAACGTATATCGCTACTAACTCTGGGTAAAATATATTTTAAGTCGTATATGACATGCTCTTTTTTCCCATATCTTTTTATTCCTTCTGCTCCCATATCTATAAACTTTCTATGTGCTACAGCTAGAATAATGGCGTCATAACTCTCTCTTTCCGGTGTGTTAATGGGCTTTATGCCATATTCTCTTTCAGCTTCAGAAGAATCAGCGTAAGGATCGAAACAATCTACCTTAGAAACAGATGACTCTAATTTCTTGTAGATATCAACTACTTTACTATTACGGATATCCGAACAATTCTCTTTAAATGTTAATCCCATAATAAGGATCTTAGCTTTATCTAGCTTTATGCTTTTCTCTTTTAATGCTTTTAAAGTTTGTTTGGCAACATATGATCCCATGCTGTCATTTAACCTTCTGCCTGCCAGAATTATTTCAGGTTCATAGCCTAAATTTTGAGCCTTATACGTAAGGTAATAAGGGTCAACTCCAATACAATGACCACCTACTAAACCTGGTCTAAAAGGCAAGAAATTCCATTTAGTCTCTGCTGCCTCTAGGACTTCTTGAGTGTCTATATTTAGTTTGTTAAAAATTAGTGCAAATTCATTAATTAAACCAATATTGACATCTCTTTGGGTGTTTTCTATTACTTTTGCAGCTTCAGCAACTCTAATAGAGCTTGCTTGGTAGGTACCAGCTTGAATTATAGAGGAATATAGTTGATCGATAATGGCTGCTACCTCAGGAGTAGATCCTGAGGTAATCTTTGTTATGTTACCGACTTTATGTTCTTTATCACCAGGATTAACTCTCTCTGGGCTATACCCAAGAAAAAAGTCATCATTAAAAGATAAACCTGACAACTCTTCTAAAAGTGGTGCACATTCTTCTTCTGTAGTTCCTGGATATACAGTTGATTCATAAATAACTATATCGCCCTTTTTTAGTATCGTAGCTATTTTCTTAGTTGCGTGAAGTAAAGGCTCTAGATCTGGAACATTCCGAGAATCTATAGGTGTTGGTACTGTAACTATAAAACAATTGCAATGAGATATTTTTGATAAAGAATCTGTAAATAAGAGATTCTTATTAGCTAAAATTTCTTCTTTAGCTATTTCATTAGTTTTATCGAATCCAGAGTTAAGTTCTTCTATACGATTCGAGTTTAGGTCATAGCCTATTGTTTTGTACTTCTTACTAAACTGCATAGCCAAAGGCAAACCTACATAACCTAAACCGATAATGGCTATCTCTTTTTTTAATAAAGTATTAGATAATTTAGTCATTATTTACAAATGCCTGAAATTTATTAGTTTATTTTGTAGGGTTAGTTTTGTTTTCTTAAAGAGTAATGATTTACTAAGACATATACCAAACTAATCAGTCCACCTATAAAAGTAATCAAGATACATATCATAGCCCTGGAAGGTTTAGATTTCTTTTCTGGTATGAAAGGTGGATCAACTATAACTAAAGAAAAATCATCATGAACTTGAGCCAACATTTGCTGCTCTAATTGAGCTTGAATAAGCAAATTTATTGATTCTTTTATCTCTACTAAAGGTGTTTTTAATAGCTTCTCTTTCAAATAAGAAAGCGCTTCTGACGAAGATTCGATTTCTTTATTTCTTTTTAGAATATTAATTTCTTTTATTATCAAATCTAGAAACTCTTTAGCAAATATCGGAGATATATGTTCAATTTGAATTCTAACTAGGCCCGTCTTAGCTTCATAGGATATAGATAGAAGATTATCTACATAGGATTCATGAGCTTTAATATAAGATGGTTTAAGCTTCAACCAGGTATTATTCTCTTTTTTATAAAGTTCAGAATTAAAAACTATCTGTTTTGTATCCTTATCGTAATTTTTAGAGGCCACTATAGAAGGTAAAATTCCTTCAAAAGTTAATAGGTGCTTTAAAAATTCTCTAGATTTTATAGTTTCTATTACCTCCATAACGTTGTTATTACCAGAATTAGAAATATTAACTCCAACCAAAGAAGCTACTCCAGAATATTGCGATAAAATGCCCTGGTTTTCGGAATTATCCCTAGGCACCAATATAGAAGAAGATTCATAATAATTGGTGAGATTTAATGCATAAATCACAGAACCTATAGCGAATATAGATGTTATTAAGATTATTTTGATTTTTTCTTTCCATAGAACTGAAAATAATTCATTTAAATCTACTTCATCGTCTTTTATCAAAGATGAAGATGGATTGTTTTCTACTTCTGTCATATTTCTTCCTTCAACTGTTCTATCTCTTCTTTGAGCCTAGCATACTCTTCTGACTTTCTCTCTAGAAAGTTTTTAGCTAACTTACTTTTATTTTTAATACCTTTTGGGGTAAGTAAGTATAAGTAACCTATCTTGTTGTCATGCTTTCTAAAATTGTTTAATTTTACATAACCCATGTCTATAAGCGAACGAATTAAATAATTTGTTTTACCTAGGCTTAGATTTAGTTCAGTTGCTACTTCTCTTTGAGTAACTTTAGGATTATTTTCTAAATTCCTTAATATTTTGTATTCTAAATCAGATTGGTTTTGTTCTTTTTTCATAGCTACCGCAGGTATAAACCTAAGTTTAAACCTAATTTCATTTTAAATTTTATACGTTCAATTGATGAACAAGCATAATTTACTATATGTTCATAATATGAACAATGTAATTTTTATTTGAGTTTGAATTCTTTTATTTCATTTGAAGATGAAATGCTTGTTTCTGAAATAGACACTATAGTAGATGATCTTAATATTTCGATGAGAATCTTCACTCTATTTTTTGAATTCTTGGAAAGAAAAATTGCTTCTACCCCCTTCATAGGACCTTTGTTTATTTGTACTTTATCTCCCTTTTTTAACTCTCTTGTAGAAATATTACCCCTATAAACACTCTGTGAGTCTAGCTTAGCTTCTATTTCTTTTACCAAAGTTTTATCTACAAAAGCAGGTTTTTCTCCAAAAAATACTAAATTACTGACCCCTTTTGTTGATTTAATTGAAGCCCAATTGACTTTATCTAGATCTATTTGTACAAATAAATATCTAGGAAATATTGGTTTAACTGATTCTAATTTTTTAAATCCAATATGAAGATATAAAGGCAATAAAACTTGGATACCTTGATTATTTAGATTCTCTTTTGCTCTCTTTTCCTGTCTAGGTTTGGTGTAAATTAGAAACCACCTCAGGTTTTTAGTATCAGAAAAATTCATTTAATTTTTATACTTTTAGTGGTGCCCAGGGCCGGACTTGAACCGGCACGAAGTTGCCTTCGAGGGATTTTAAGTCCCTTGTGTCTACCAATTCCACCACCTGGGCACAACATTGGAGGCTGAAGCCGGAATCGAACCGGCGTACAAGGCTTTGCAGGCCTCTGCATAACCACTCTGCCATCCAGCCCTTGAAGTGTAGTTTAAATTAAACATATAAGGAGACAAGAACAATCTTAGAATTATTCTAACTTTCCTTCTTCTCTTAGTTTTTTTCTTATTTTTGTTGCACTTATTGATGAAATTTCGTCATCGAAATGTTCTTCTTCAAAGGCATAACCTACTCCTCTGCCATAAGTAATATTTACAACATTAGGTACCAACATAATCTCATAATGCTCACCTCTATTAAAACCTTCTTGAAATAGATTTTTTTCTATTTCTTTACAAATATCTTCGTAGTTAAAAGGATTATCTTCTTGATTAAGGCCTCCCGAAGAGCCTTTGATATCTCTTACTTGAATAATTACCTGTCCTGTTTTTCCTATACACCTCTTAAATAACTCTTGGTGTCCTTTATGCCAAGGCTGCCACCTTCCGAGCATTTGTACTGTTGGTTTCTTCCAGTCAAACATTTTCAAGAATTTTTTCGGCAATTTCTATATGGTTTGTTTCATTCCATTCTTTAATATGAAAATCTACCTTTCCAGGAACCTCAAATAGTTTATTTGTGTCTTCATATCTTCCTTCTTTTATTGTATCCATCCAAACTACAATATCTGGATTAAAAGCTTTTCGAGTCTTCTCAGTAGGACAAACAAAATCACATATAACAAATCTTTTATTTTCTTTCTCAAAATTTGCAAATGCTTTCATTCTATTAGCTTGTCTTACTCTTCCTTCTTCAGAGAAATCCCAATCATTTGCCATACTTCTTACTCTATCTGCGTTATACCAGGCTGCATCAAGAAGAGGATGTAGTTTTTGACTTAA